>Ga0257113_1000805_pt1 | contig 10549 bp, 8 predicted proteins | sample LP_taG_4_FD_191568 | JGI IMG/M metagenome (GOLD analysis project Ga0257113, IMG submission 191568) | Marine microbial communities from Northeast Subartic Pacific Ocean, Canada - LP_J_2015_P26_2000m | ecosystem: Environmental > Aquatic > Marine > Oceanic | place: Canada: Northeast Subartic Pacific... | reverse complement strand
GACGGATGCGGTCATCGACTCCCCTAACAGCGTCGTCTTCGACCAAGCCGAGAACAGGATGTGGGCTCAGATGTCGCTGCTCACCTACCTCTGTAACGAGGCTGCATGGCACACTTACCGTGACCTTAGGTGACTAGGCCAGTAGAGCGCTTACTAGGAATGCTGCAAGGACTAGATACATCGATTTCTTGATTAATTGCTGTGCAGCGCGGTCCTCAGATAGTACCAACTTCGGCTTGACCATCAACAGAAGGACGACAGCCGGAACCACCCCAATCAGATGATGCTCTGGGAATACCCCTATTGTGAAAGGCAGTAGGATAGAAGCCAGCGTCAGCAACAGCAGCACCCAAACGACGGCTCGTGCTTGCTGGGGTCCGACTCGCATGGCGTAGGTGCTCCTTCCCTCGTCGCCCTCCATGTCCTCGACGTCCTTGACTATCTCCCGGGCGAGGGTGTACAGGATTCCGACGACGAACATGGCCCACGCGCGGTGACTGAATGGCTCGAAAACCCCTGCAGCACCGAACAGCACGACCATTCCGACGGAGAGGCTGATGGCAATGTTTCCCGGCAGGCCCCTCTCCTTGAGGCGCAGGCTGAACGGGCCTGCGGACTCGTAGTTCGCAAGCAGGAACAACGCACCCGCCCATATCGCGAGAGCTGGGTACCACCCATCGATCCCCCCTTCCAAACCGCTCGCAGTCACAGCCGCCCCGACGATCGAGAGTATCGAGAGCGTCATCATCAGGGCTATCGCCCTCCTGGCGGTGGCCTCCGAGATTGCGCCGGAGGGAAGTGGTCTGTCGGGGCGGTTGACGCGGTCTATCTCCAGATCAAGGTAATCGTTCAACGCGTTCCACGAGCACATGAAGCTCCATACTGAAACGGCTTGCAGGACGGTTATCAGCGCGAGTTTGCCCTCAGGCAGCCCCCCTAAGGCCAGCATGGCCCCCAGAAAGACCCCCAGCACCCCTACAGTCGAGTTGCTAACTCTGAACAAGACTGCCCAGGCCCTCATCGCACCGCTACTGCTCACGCCTCAACTCAAGGCCCTTGGGACTTCATTGCTTCCCTGACTAGGCGGTGGCTTCAGCAGCTTGCTGACTGAGGCCCCATACACACACCGTGTAGGTGCTGCCGCGGAACCGCCCACGGAGGTGTCCGACCTTGGAGAATCTCTTGTCCTTGGCAAGTATGTTCCCAACCTGATTCATCGTGGCCCCCCAACGGAACCTGCCATTCAGATGATCGAATATCTCGACGGTGTTGGCGGTGTCGTTCTCCTCGAGGTAGACCCTTACTTCCTCACGGAGGCGTCCCGTCCTAGACATCAGGCCACCGCCGTCTGGATCGCGTAGCTGGCATGCAGCCTCTCGCGCAGTCCAGCCCAACTCGATGGACTGACGTTGATCTGTGCGGCTATGCGCGGCATCGGGCCCCAGGAATCGGCCTCAGAGACCACTCCAGAGTAGCTGACCAGCGTGGTAGACGCTGGTTTTGGCACTGGCCCTTTCGTTCTTCGCAGGGTCGCCAGAGAGACCACCCTGCATGGTTCTGGACGCTTCCTGTAGAGGAGCGCCGCTGTGTCGTTCGTTTGTCTGCTCATGGTGGTATGTCTCGACTTCTGCATATCAAGCGAGGCAATAGTCCCGAGAGGTGAAAGTGAAAGTGAACGAATAGCCCAATAGGCTCTCAAGGCATTGTTTTCTTAAGCGGATGTCCGGTGGCCGGGAACCACGCTCGTGTAGTGTAGTTCGGTCCATCATGACGGACTCTCGATCCGTCGACCCGGGTTCAAATCCCGGCACGAGCACCACTTTTGACTCTCATAATGGTCTTAAGCGGTCCTTCGTTGGCGTAGTAAGGTCTCAATGCGTGTAGAGCATGATCTGAAGATGACCTTTGACGACGTCCTTATACGACCTAAGCGCAGTACGCTGGTTTCCAGATCTGATGTGACTCTATCTAGGGATTTCAAGTTCCGCCATTCTGACGAAACTTGGAGCGGTGTGCCCATCGTGGCGGCCAACATGGACTGCACAGGGCTGTTCCCGGTGGCCAAAGAATTGCAGAAGCATGGAATGCTCACCTGCCTGCAGAAGTTCTACTCGACTCGCGAGTGCGCGCGGGCGTGGGAGGACGGGGTGGATCCCAGCTTCGTCGCAGTGACCTGCGGCTCTACAGACGAGAGCTTTGAGTTGCTACGCCGCAAGATGGCGACCAATGACGGCATCAAGATGATCTGTATAGACGTCGCCAACGGGTATCGCGAGGTTTTCCTCGATTTCGTCAAGCGAGTTCGCGACGAGTTTCCGAGTAAGATCGTCATCGCTGGCAATGTGGCCACCAGAGAGATGACCGAAGCCCTCATCCTCGCCGGTGCAGACATAGTGAAGGTCGGTATCGGGCCGGGTTCTGTCTGCACGACCCGGAAGGTGGCTGGCGTGGGCTACCCTCAGCTGTCCGCCATTTCGGAGTGCGCCGACGCAGCGCATGGTCTGCTGGGCCATGTGATGGCTGATGGTGGCTGCTCCTCGCCGGGTGATGTCGCGAAGGCTTTCGCCGCGGGTGCGGATTTCGTTATGCTGGGTGGCATGTTCGCGGGACACGACGAGTCAGGTGGCGAACTGATCAAGAATGACAACGGCAGGATGTACAAGTCGTTCTACGGCATGTCCTCGGCGAAGGCGATGGAGTCGCACTACGGTGAGGTCGCCGGACACAGGGCTCCCGAGGGCAAGGAGGTCAGAGTGCCATACAGAGGTTCGCTCAGTGTCACCGTGCAGTCCATCCTCGGAGGAGTCAGGTCTGCCTGTTCCTATGTGGGTGCACGCAGGATCAAGGACCTGCCCAAATGCACCACCTTCATTCGAGTGTCACAGACCAGCAACGAGGTCTACGAGCGCTTCAACGTCGAGGAATGAGTCTTAGATATCGAAGATGACTTGCGCCATCCACCCAGGTCCGTTGAAGGTCGGTATGTCGGGCTCTATCCCGGGCACCATCTCCCCCTTAGACATCTCTCGCAGCACGAGCTCGTGCAATGTCACGGCCTTGATCTCGACCTCGCGCTCGACGAGGTCCGAGTTGACCCAAGAGACCTGTGCTTCGATTCTTCCCCCCTCTACCTCAATCTCAGCATCGACGAGCCAATGGCCCTCGGCAGATCCGTGGTAGAGGACCTCCTCGAGCCACCGAACCAGACCTCGCTCGAGGTCGCCCCCGGGAGCCTGGACCACCCATACGCTCCTCGAACGGGGCAGCGAGACAAGTGACTCGGACCCTTTCTCAGACAACTGAATCGCCTGCAGGCCCATGGTCGCCTCGAGAAAAGTCCCCGAGACATCCATCGAGAATGCGCGGAGACCTATGTCGGCAGTAGTAGGAAGAATCCACCAAGACACGCTATTCCCCGCTGTCCGAGAGGCGCATAGCGCAAGAATGCAAGGGTCAGTCGAAGTCGCTGCAGAGCTCGCCCTGACTGGGGAAACTGACCGGCGACTTGGGGTTGGTGTTCCACTTGTTCTCGCACTTGTTGAGGTAGCCGTCGCCGTCTGAGTCGATGTTAGCGTCTGCCGGATCGAACGGATCGAAGCCGAAGTAGTACTCCCATCCAGCCCACATGCCGTCGCCGTCCTGATCCTGGTGATACACCTCCGAGCCGTCGAACCACTGATCGCCGTCGGTATCAGGATCGACGGGATTGGTGCCGTTCTCGAACTCCTCGTAGTTGGTGAAGTTCTCGAGGTCGTCGTAGAACCTCTGACCGCCTTCCGTGGTCGGGTCGATATGGCACTCGGAGTTCTGAGGGTTGTCCCAGCCAGGGCAGTATCGGTTCATCAGGTGGGTCCGGTTAAGTCCGTCTCCGTCGAAGTCCTCCTGACCGTCGTCGATGCCGTCGACATCGGAATCGAGCATTTTCGGGTCCATTGGACCACGGGCTCCGACGGCACTCAGGGTGTTGTTGTCGACCAGTCCTAAACTGAGGGCTATCTCGGAGTAATAGACCTCCCAGCCATCTGGGAGTTTGTCTCCATCTGTGTCATCGTCCACGGGGTTGGTGTCCCAGCGGTCGGGAGCCTCCAAGGAGTTCATCAGAGTGTCATTGTCGATGTCAAACATCGAGTCCGGCATAGATCCCCAGGCTGGATCGAGGGCCCATCGTCCGCTGGCAGGTACGGTGAATCCTGACAGGTTCATCTCGTGTAGGAAAAACTTCGGATCCATGTCGCCGTCGCCGTTTCGGTCCCCGGAGGTCGAGAAGCCCGAAAGGTAGCTGCTCCAGACCCAGCCACCCGGGCCGAGTCCACACTCGATCATCGAATTGCAGCCCGGCGGCAGCCAATTCGTGACGCTGACCCAGAGGCTGTGGCTCTTCGTGTTGTGCTGGACAGAGAAGATCTGCATCTCCCAGCCATCGGGCTGACCGTCGCCGTCAGTGTCGTTGTTCAGAGGATTGGTGGCACCCTGCCAAGGCCGGGGGATGTTGAGTACCTCACTACCATCGAACAGACCGTCGTCGTCGCTGTCGGGGTTGTTAGCGTGGGTGATGTACTGGTCGAGACCGTCCACCACCTCCTCTCCGTCAGAGAGGCCGTCCAAGTCGGTATCATGGGAGGAGGCGTTGGTGTAGTACACCGAGCCATTCCATACGAAGCCGTCCATGGCCTCGGTGAAGTCCTCGAGTCCGTCACTGTCGGTGTCCCTGTCGGTGGCGTTGGTGAAAGTTACGTAGTACTCGGTAGCGTCGGACAAGCCGTCCCTGTCGGTGTCGTAGGCACCCGGATCGCTCCTCACTCTGACCTCCCTCACACCCTGATCGACAATGCGGATGGTCCAGCCGATTACCTCGATGCCGTCGATGAGTCCGTCTGCGTCGGTATCAGCTACCAGTGGGTCGGTAGAACGGCCGTCGACGAAGCCATCGCCGTCTCGGTCCCTGGCGTTGTACTCATCGAGATTGGTGAAGCGCTCGTTCTCTTCGACGACTACGGCGAGGTCCTGCAGGCGGCTGATGACTTCCTGGTCAATCTCGACGTTGATGGAGTAGACCCATCCAGCGATTAAGGTCTTGATTGGGATATTGACGTACTGGCTCGACTGGACCGTTCTGACCCAGAGGATGGTGCTGTTGACCTGGACATAGTCGCCGATCTCGACCGAGATTGCATGTACTGTGGTCACGCCGACCAACCCTGAGTACCGCACGCCTCCGTCGCCGTCGGCGTCGTAGCCGTCGAAGTCGGGATCGTCGTCAGCGTTGCTGCCGTCGTTGGGGTGGATTCCGCTGAGATGCTCCCATCCATCTGGCATGCCGTCGTTGTCGGTGTCGAACTCAAGTGGACTGGTGAAGTTCTCCGGACCCCAGGTGTAGGCGACCTCATACTCCTCGACGTTGTTCAGTCCGTCCTCATCTGTGTCGCCGTAGGCGTCGGTTGCGTTGGCAGGATTGAGGAAGCGGTTGCCCGAGTGATCGAGGCTGTAGCAGTACTCGAAGCCGTCGGGCATACCGTCGCCATCGGTGTCCCAGTCCCCGGGCCCGTTGAGGCGGCCGTCGTTGTCCATGTCCTGCTCGAACCAGGTCCGGTCACCGTGACCGCTCATGAAATCAGTGAACGGTGCTTGGAGATTCAGAGTGCCGAAGACAGGGACGCCGCAGTGGACGCCCAATTGGATCTGTCCGTAGGCAATCTCGTATCTGTCGGCGATGAGGTCACCGTCGCTGTCCTCTTCGAGCGGATTGGTATCGTACCTCTCCTCGATGTAGTTGCGCAGGCTGTCGGGTTCTGGTTGCTCGAGGTCCAGCAGTGCGTCGCACGAGTGGCCGAACTGGCTACCCATCTCCTCCCACTCGCTCGAGCCGATGTCCTGCTCGATCAAGCCCTGTGCCTCGGGGGTCAGCAGATAGCAGTCCCAGTTGCCGTCAAGAGGGTCGAGTAGGGTGATTAACCCCGTAGGGGTCTCGACGACGAAGGTGTACTCGGACTCCCAGCGGTCGTTCAGACCATCGCCATCGGTGTCCTTCAGATTGGGGTTGGTGCCGAGGAGCATCTCCTCGGTGTTTGTCAGGCCGTCACGATCCGGGTCTCCGAAGGGTCCGTTGTCAGGATTGGGGAAGGTCTCATTCTGCTCTCCGGTTTCCTCCTCGTTGTCCGGGGCGTTGAAGGATATCTCGCTGATGTCGGGCTCTCCGTTGTCGAGAGGATCCAGTCCGTTGGCTATCTCCCATCCGTCGTCTAGTCCATCATTATCGGTGTCGGCCTCCCTCCAGTCGGTTCCGTAGAGAGTCTGCTCCATCCTGTCCGGCAGACCGTCGCCGTCGAAGTCCTCTCCGCCGACGTGGGTGTCGTCACCGGACCCAATGTCGCCCGAGGCTGACTCGAAGCCGCCGGAGATGGTGGTGGAAAGGCCGGCGTCGATGATGGTGTAGAATCCGGCCAGACACAGCGTCGCTGTGATTGCGAGAACAGCATACTGATTGTGATTCAGGGCCATGAGTGCACACCCGGCCCCATGGGGGCCGACCGAGTGAAATTGGGCGCCGATATAATGTTTCACGGCCACTGAGCGGCCGAAGTCAGGAGGCTATCTCTCTTGAAGAGCGTAATTCGAGCGTCGTTCTACCTTCCACGAAAGCTACCAAGGAGCGTCCGTTCCTGCCGTACGCTCTTTCCCAGCAGCCGAGCAGTACTCCACTTACAATGGCTGGATGGAACACTGTGGAGAAAGTTATACTGACTCCTCCGTGCTCGTCGGTCTGCTTCGTCGACTCGATTCTCCCGAGTCCGTGGTATGACAGATGCCGATGGGCGATGCTGGCCCAGTCGGAATGCTCGCGGACTAAGACGTGATGGCCCTCCGAGACGAACCTTTCTCTGGCCGAGTCGGCAGCAGCCGTCCACCACGCAGAGCGCTTCTCGTCCAAGCCACCCCAGGAGTAGTCCTCAAACCTTACACCACAGTTGCCATCTAGGTACGGGATGCAGTATTCCTCGAAGCGCAGTATTAGGTCGAGGAGGACGAACATCCTGCGCTCGTTCATTATCGACCAGTGACCAGGGGAATCGGCTCGCAGATCCAGCCATATCTCATCGTTCGTCTCGGGCATGACATCAGCAGCGGGGCCCTGATCATTCCAACTAGAACTGAGGGGTTTCGGCCCGGGGACTTGTGCGTCGTCTTGGGTCAGGGTGATGACCAGTCCATCGCCTGCGCTCTCCGACCAGAGGAAACGGTGCCGCTTGCCCGTTGCCTTCTCCCAAGCTGCGGCGATGAGTCCGGAGCAGATGGGTCCCGAGGCGGGGAGTTCGACCACTATCCTAGTCTCATCGCCGTCCTCAAGAAGCCCGAACCTTCCGAGGCCGCTCGTCTCCCAGTGCATGATGGTACGCGACCAGGATGCGGGGTCGCGTCCGGAAGGGATGCTCGATCCTCCCAATCCCATCATGTACTCCTCGTGCTCCACTGCGGCATGTGCGAGGCGCCGGCCGAGGCTCTGCGCGGTCCTCTTCTCAAGCCCCTGGAACCACGACTCGAACCAACCCACTCCTACTCGCCAAGCCATCTCATCGTAGTCTCGAAGCCTATCCCTGTAGGTGCCGTCATCGAACGCTGTCCAACGTTCCTTTACCAACTCCTCTGGGCCCGCCGGAGAGGAGAAAAGTTCCCTGAGGAAGTCGAAGAGCCCCATCGGTCAGCCATCCAGGAATGCCTCGATGCGGTCGAAGGCCTTGGCGAGGACATCGACAGGCGGGAGGCAGACCATCCTGAAGTGGCCCTGTCCGAACTCCGGCGAGAAGCCCGAGCCGTGAACGAGCAGCACGTGGTGCTGGTGCAGCAAATCGAGTACGAACGCCTTGTCGTCGGCAGCTATCCCCGGGTCCGTGATTCTCACGAACAGGTAGAACGCTCCACCGGGAGCCTCACATTCCAATCCGTCTATGGCCTCGATCCTCCTCAGGCAGTAGCCTATCCTGTCAGTGATTCTGGAACGATGGTCTTCCAGCCAGCCCGTCTCGTCAGTCAGGCCTGCGAGGAAGCCGTACTGCGCTGGCGTGGAAGCACAAAGTCGGCTGCGCAGCAGCCGCTCCACCCCGTCCCTGACCAATCCCAGTCTGTCTTGGGGGTCGTGCCAAGCCATGTAGCCGACCCTCCAACCGGGTGCGAAATAGACCTTTGAGACCCCGTTGAGCGCAATCACCGGTACTTGCCCGGAGCGAGATGCGACCGAACAATGGTGGCCGGTGAAGTCCAGTCCGTCGTAGATCTCGTCTGCGATAATCGTGCACTTGGGCCATTGACTCGCAATCTCGATGAGTGAATCGACCTCCTCAGGGGTGGCGACGTTACCTGTTGGATTGTTGGGGTTGATCAGGACCAGCAGGCGGACGCTGTCGTCCATCTTCGAGCGGATGTCCTCTAGGTCGATGCGCCAGCCATCGTTCGGGTCCAACCGGTACTCGACCGTGGTGCCCCCGAACATCTGCGGGTAGGCCATGTAGGGGGGGTAATGCGGCCCGGGTGCTAGGACGGTGTCGCCTTCCTCCAGAAAGGCAGCGAAGATGATCTGCAGGGCCTCGGTCACGCCGTTGGTCACATAGACGTCGTCAGGGGAGCAGTCCCATCCTTTCGCGCGTTCGCTTGAGGCTATGGCGTCACGCAGCTCGGAAATTCCGTAAGATGGGCCGTAGCCGTTGTCCTGCCTGTCCAAAGCCGCCTTGAAGGCGGCGACCATGTGATCTGGAGTCGGGAGTCCGTCATAGGCCAGCGGATCGCCGATGTTGAGTCGGATTATCTCGTGGCCCTGCGCCTCGAGTTCGACTGCTGGAATCACGACGTCGCGGATGGCGTACTCTATTGCAGCCGCGCGGGCAGAGACGTCGACCTGTTCGACCACGCTCGTGCGTGATGAGGTTCGGCCATCAAATCGACGGATTGCAGATTGCTCAGATGCCGAGTAGCGAGCGAGCGGCGTCGAGAGCGTCTGGTATGCCGTCGGGGTTAGAGCCACCGCCCTGCGCGATGGTGGGCCTGCCCCCTCCCCCTCCTCCGATGTGGCCTGCTATTGCGTTGAGGATCTCCACTGCGTTGTGCTGCTCTGCTGCGATGCTGCCCTCGGTCGAAGCGACGATGAGTGTTCCACCGCCCTCCCGGCTTCCGAGTACTGCGAGGGTCGGGGTGGAAGGGTCGCGAGTCAGCTCGCCGAGCATCGCCATCATCTGCTTGGCGTCTCCGCCTGATTCCATTACCACGTATCTGACACCGGCCTTCTCGACCGCTGCATCACCGCCGCCATCGGTCCGCAATCTCACTATTTCTGCTTCCAGTGACTCAATGCGCTTCTGTTGTGACTTCCACTCGTCGAAGAAGCGGGAAACGGTTCGCGGCAGGTCATCCGGCTGCACTCCGAGAATCTCCGAAGTCTCGCCGAGAAGGCGCTCCTGACGCCGGGCGTGCTCGCGTGCCGTCTCCCCTGCCACGATCTGCAGACGCTCCACTCCGTCTTGGACTTGACTCGACCTGATGATGCGTAACTCCCCGACTTCGCCGGCTGCGTCGTGATGCGTGCCTCCGCAGGCTTGGGTATCGTAGTCACCGATTTTGATGATGCGGATCTGGCTGTGTTTGGGCGGGCCGCCCTGGTAGATATCGAAACCGAACGTCGCGTCAGCGTCCGCCCTGTCCATAACCAGTTTCTCGATTCTGGGGTTCGCCTCGACTATCTCGTTGGCCCTGTCCTCGATGGTATCCAGTACCTCCCTAGATAGCCTCGAGTGGTGGGTGATGTCCAGCCTCGCGTAGCGAGCGCCCTTGTTGGAGCCGGCCTGCCAGATATGGGGGCCTAGGACCTCTCTGGCAGAGCCGCCGACGATGTGGACGGCAGTATGGTGGTCCATCAGTTGCTTGCGGCGCCCCCAGTCAACCGTGCCACTGGCAGAGCCGCCGCTCAAGGGGGCGTCGGTGAGGTGCAGAATCACGTCGTTCTCGACTCGGGTATCGACGACATTGGCGACCGAGCCATTCTGGGTCAGCGTGCCTTGATCACCCAACTGCCCCCCTCCCTCGGGATAGAACAGGGTGCGGTCGAGCACCACTGCGTGTGTTGGCGCTCCACGCACCTCTGAAGACAGGTTCAGAGACTCCACTGCATCGTCTGAAAGTGAGGTGCAATGTAGCACTTCGGCGGTGAATTCGGTGGCGCTTGTATCGCTGTAGTAGTCTGCTGAGGTGGCAGGAATAATCGGGACTTCGATGACGCTTTTCCTATCCCTGGCCTTGGCCGCCGTCTTGGTCATCTCAGCATTGCGAGCGGCCATGTCGGCTGCGAACCCCACGCGCACGGACAGGCTCTCCCAGCCGAGTCCATGCGCTATCGAGACGACCATGTCGGGACTTAGGCCCCTCTCCTCGGCGAGGCGGAATAGCGTCTCGTCGGGGGCCTCAGCAGAATCCTTGGGAATCGGCTTGAGGGCGGTGCGCACAGCGGCCTCCCCCTTCCTAAGCATCTCGTAGTAGCGCATCTCCTCGATTTCGAGAATCCTGAGGA
>Ga0257113_1000798_pt1 | contig 10604 bp, 7 predicted proteins | sample LP_taG_4_FD_191568 | JGI IMG/M metagenome (GOLD analysis project Ga0257113, IMG submission 191568) | Marine microbial communities from Northeast Subartic Pacific Ocean, Canada - LP_J_2015_P26_2000m | ecosystem: Environmental > Aquatic > Marine > Oceanic | place: Canada: Northeast Subartic Pacific... | reverse complement strand
ATTAACGAATACACAGCTTGTAGAGAAAAAGCTATCGCAATTGATTTATCTCCATTAAGAAAATTTGAAATTATGGGTCCAGACTCTGAAAATTTAATGCAGTATGCGCTTACAAGAAATGTAAAAAAACTTTCAATAGGACAAGTTAGTTATTCAGCTATGTGTTATGAAAACGGCTGCATGATCGACGATGGAACAATTTTCCGTCTAGGTAAAGATAATTTCCGATGGGTGGGTGGCCAAGAATATGGCGGTACTTGGCTTAGAGAATTAGCTAAGAAAAAAAAATATAAAGTTTGGGTAAAATCTTCAACCGATCAAATTCATAATATTTCAGTTCAGGGACCAAATAGTAGAAAAATTTTAGAGAAATTTGTTTGGACTGCACCTGCTCAACCAAAAATAAATGAACTTCAATGGTTTAGATTTTCTATTGCCAGAATTGATGATCATTTAGGTACTCCAATTATTGTATCTAGAACAGGATATACCGGTGAATTAGGTTTTGAAATTTGGTGTCATCCTAATGATGCTTCTAAAGTTTGGGATAAAGTTTGGGATTCAGGAAAAGATTTAGGCATCACTCCTATGGGTTTAGAAGGTTTGGATATGGTTAGAATTGAAGCTGGACTTATTTTTTATGGATACGAATTTAATGATCAAACTGATCCTTTTGAAGCTGGAATTGGATTTTCTGTCGCACTGAAAACCAAAGAAGATGATTTCGTCGGAAAAGATGCTTTAATAAAGAGAAAGGCATCTCCGCAAAAAAAACTTGTTGGTCTAGAATTGATAGGAAAAGAACAAGCTAGTAACGGAGATGGCGTACACGTTGGGAGAGCCACTGTTGGTGTAATAACTAGTGGAATGATATCTCCTAAGCTAAATAAGAACATTGCACTTTGCAGAATGGATGTAAAATATTCGGATATTGGTACAGATGTTGAGGTGGGTAAAATTGATGGTCATCAAAAAAGAATTGGAGCAAAAGTTGTTAAATTTCCTTTTTATGATCCTGAAAAATTAAGAGTGAAATCATAAAATGGCATTTCCAAAAAAAGCAAAATATGTAGTTATCGGAGCCGGAATTCATGGTTTGAGTACCGCATGGCATTTAGCTGAAAAACTTAAGAAAAAAAATGGAAATGCTACTAACAACGATATCGTAGTTATCGATAAGGGAGGAATTGCGTCAGGTGCAAGTGGTATCGCTTGTGGAGTGGTGCGAAACAATTACTTCCAGCCCGCCATGAGAGAACTCATGATGCATAGTGTAAAGGTTTGGGAAAGTGATCCAAAAAATTTTAGTTATCATCCAGTTGGCTATATGCAAATAAGTCCCGAAAGCATGAGAAAAAATGTTTCTAGCGTCTATGAACAGCAAAAAGCCATAGGCTACGAGTCTGAATTTATTGAAGGAAAAGAAGACTGTATGAAATATATGAAAAATATATTTTACGATTGGCAAGCTAAAGGAATTACTTCGGTTTTACATGAAAAAAGAGGTGGGTATGCAAATAATACTGCTTCAATTTATGGTTTGGCTAACAAAGCAGAAAGTGTTGGTGTAAGAATCATAACAGGCACTGAAGTTACTGGCTTTAAGAGAGGTAGCAATAGTAAGGCTGTAACTGGAGTGGTGACATCTAAAGGTACAATTGATTGTGAACAAGTCATTGTAGGAGTTGGTCCATGGATTAGAAACTTTTGGAATATGCTTGAGCTACCAAAAAAAATCTCGATTAAAGATGAAAAAGGAGAAACCCATAAAGATTACCCAATGTGGATATACTGGTTTTTGACAGAAGGTTGCCTTGGGGTTGATCCAAATTTTCAAAAAACAGATGATGGTAAAATGCCTCCAGTTATTCACGTGGATAGTGATGCGCATTTATTTTCAGATGTTGATGGCTCTTTAATAACGGATCAAATGTGGGGAATATACTACAAACCAGATTTTAATTTTAATGGAGTTCAAGGTGGAGCTACGCCTTATAAAATTAATAAACCTGTAGATGATGTAAAAGTGGATCCTTATGGTGTGGATTCGGAAGATCATCAAACGGGTGATGATTTTGCGCACATGTGGTGTTCTGCTTTGGCTCATTGTCAAAAAAGATTTGAGGGAAAAATTAATGTTTATAAAAAAGGTCCATCGGGTGGATTAGGTTGCTTTACTCCAGATTCGTTTCCTGTTTTTGATCGTTTTTGCGAAAATGTTTACATTATTGCTGACTCAAACCATGGTTATAAAATGTTGGGAGTTGGAAAACTTGTAGCAGAAGAAATTTTAGAAAATAAAGAAACAGAATTATTAAAACCTTTTAGGTTTAATCGATACGAGAAAGGTCAATTGCACCCTACTTCTAATAGTCCTTTTCCTTGGAGCTAAATTTTTTAAACATCAATAAAATCTTATAAAAAATCTCTAGTAATATTGTTCCTGAGTTTATATGCTCATTATACTGTTTGTATAATGATTAAAAATACTAAATCTCTTCTAATGTTTTGGGAAAAACAAATGAGAAAATCTCATAGTTCCAGTAACTATTTTTTCAGAAAATCACCTTCGCATTATCATATGATGTTGCTGGTAATGACAGCCCACTTCAATAAAAAAAACTTATCAATAGAAGAGTTGAAGACAAAATTATTTAAAACATCAAGACCTAAATCTGCATTGATAATTAATGAGGCATGTGAAAAAGGTTTTTTTTATTTAGAAAAAACATCAACTGATAAGAGGAAAAAATTTATCAAGCCAAGCATTATATTTATTAATGAATTTAATGATTACCTTATTACTCTCAAAAATCTAAGCAGTTAATATTGTTTCGTATCAACATTAATAATCCTTATTTTTTTTATATATACTTTTTAGTTCTAAAAAAAATTGTTTTATCTTTTTAAATTTTTTTTCATCATCAAAATATGAGTCATCAATATTACAATGTTGCAAGAACGCGTTTGCAAAGGAGTGAATTAGCAGTTCCTGGTTCATCTCCAAAAATGTTTGAAAAGGCTCTAAATTCAAATGCAGATTATATCTTTTTGGATCTTGAAGATGCCGTCTCACCAAATGATAAACTATCAGCTCGTGAAAATATAATTAGAGCTCTTAAAGAAATTAATTGGAGAGAAAAAGGCAAAACTATTTCAGTACGAATTAATAGTCTTGATACACATTATATGTATCGTGATGTGATTGATATAATGGAGCAAGTTGGTGATAAAGTTGATACTATTTTAGTTCCAAAAGTTGGTACAAGCAGCGATGTGTATACGGTTGACTGTTTATTAACTCAAATTGAAAATCAAAAAAAATTTAAAAATAAAGTTGGAATAGAATGTTTAATTGAAACTGCTTTGGGCATGTCAAATATTAAAGAAATTGCAAAATCCAGTAACCGATTAGAAGCACTTCATTTTGGAGTGGCAGACTATGCAGCAAGCTTAAGAGCAAGAACCGTTGTAATTGGCGGGTTGAACCCTGATTATCCAGGTGATCAATGGCACCACGGTTTATCACAGTTAGTGATGACGTGTAGAGCTTATGGGTTAAGAGCAATTGATGGTCCCTTCGGCGACTTTAAGAATCCTGACGCATATATAGCATCAGCAAAAAGAGCAGCAGCAATCGGCATAGAAGGTAAATGGGCAATACATCCATCCCAAATTGATCTTGCAAATAAAGTATTTTCGCCACCTGCTACAGAAGTCAACAGAGCAAAAAAAATTCTTGAAGAACTTGATAAAGCCGCAAAGGAAGGAAAAGGTGCAGCGCAGTTAGACGGAAGAATGATTGACGCAGCTTCAGCTCGGATGGCGGAAAATATTGTTAACATTAATAAACTTATTGAAAGTAAATAAAATGGACATTCATGAATACCAGGCAAAAAAAATACTCTCTGGTTTTGGTATAAGTATTCCTCGTGGCGGTATTGCGTACAGCCCAGAAAATGCCGAATATAAAGCTCGTGAAATTGGTGGATCAAAATGGGTTGTTAAAGCCCAAATACATTCTGGAGCAAGAGGAAAAGCGGGTGGAATTATAATTTGTAATAGCAAACTAGAGGTTGCTCAAGCAGCTGACAAACTACTTGGAAAAAAATTGGTTACAAAACAAACAGGTCCGCAAGGTAAAATCGTCCATAGAGTTTATATTGAAGAAGTGACAGATATTAAAGAAGAACTATATCTAGGATTGGTTTTTGATCGTGCTTCTGAGTGTATAATGGTGGTTGCTTCAACAGAAGGTGGAATGAGTGTAGAAGAAATTTCTAAAAAGAAACCCGAAAGTATAATTAGATCAAAAATAGAAGTTGCTGTTGGAATGCAAAGATTTCAAGCAAGAGAGATTGCTTTTGGTTTGGGTATTGAGCCTAAGCTCATTTCTAGGACGGCAGATGCTATTATAGGATGTTATCGTGCCTTCAGTGAGTTGGATGCTACTATGGTAGAAATTAATCCGTTAGTAATATCAAAAGATGAGCACATTTTAGCTCTCGATTGCAAAATGAGTTTTGATAATAATGCTTTATTTCGCAGAAACCAAGTTTCTGAGTTAAGAGATAAGGCACAAGAAAATCCAAATGAAGTTTATGCATCAGATAGAGGACTTAATTACATAAGCTTGGAAGGCAATATCGGAAACATAATTAACGGAGCTGGTTTAGCCATGGCTTCAATGGATATGATTAAATTAGCTGGGGGTGAACCAGCCAATTTTCTTGATGTTGGTGGAGGTGCTACTCCTGAAAAAATGGTTAAGGCATTTAAATTAATTTCTCAAGATAAAAAAGTGAAAGTTATTTTAATAAACATTTTTGCTGGTATAAATAGATGTGACTGGGTTGCTGAAGGGATAGTTCAAGCTTTACAAAAAATTAAAATTGATATGCCTCTTATTATACGGTTAGCGGGAACTAATGTTAAAAAAGGCAATAAAATTTTAAAAGAGAGCAAAATAAAATATATTGAAGCCTCAACTTTAGAAGATGCCGCAAACAAAGCTGTTACTGCTCTAAAGAAATTGAAAAATTAGATAAAATTATGTCAATTCTTATTGATAATAAAACAAATATTATAGTTCAAGGCTTTACCGGCAAGTTTGGCTCTTTTCATGCAGAAGAGATGATTAAATATGGTACTAATATTGTCGGTGGAGTCACTCCTGGCAAAGGAGGCCAAACGCATTTAGGATTGCCAGTTTTTAATACTGTAAAAGACGCGGTTAAAAAAACAGGTGCTACCGCTAGTATTCTATTTGTTCCTCCAGAGTTTGCAGCAGATTCTGCAATGGAAGCAGCTGATGCTGGTATCAAAACATGTGTAGCAATCACCGACGGAATCCCTTCTCATGATATGATTAAAATTAAACGTTACATGAGGAGATATTCTAAAAAAGATAAAATGACATTAATAGGTCCAAATTGTGCTGGTATTATCAGTCCTGGAAAAGCTCTGTTAGGAATTATGCCAGGACATATTTATATGCAAGGAAAAGTTGGTGTTATTGGACGATCGGGTACACTTGGGTATGAAGCAGCACAACAAATGAAAAATTTAAATATAGGTATCTCAACTAGCGTTGGCATTGGAGGAGATCCAATTAATGGATGCTCATTTAGAGATATTTTGGAAAAATTTGAACAAGACGATCAAACCAAAGCCATATTGATGATTGGTGAGATAGGAGGACCTCAGGAAGTTGCAGCAGGTAAATTTGCAAAAGAAAATATGTCAAAACCAGTGGTAGCTTATATAGCTGGATTGACAGCCCCTATCGGAAGAGTAATGGGTCACGCGGGAGCGATTGTTTCAGCCTATGGAGAAAGTGCTGTTGAAAAAGTCGAACTTTTAAAGGAATGTGGTGTGACAATCTCTAAAAATCCATCTGTAATGGGTGAAACAGTAAAATCAGTTTTAAATGGTAAAAAAAACTAAATACAAAAACCTAGCAATTCTTAAACTTTCTAAAATTGTTCATTTACTGGGAAAAATATTAGGACTAGTCATTAAAGAACAAGAGGGTACTTATTTTTTTAATAAAATTGAAAAAATTAGACTTTTGTCAAAGACAAGCAGGGGTAAAAAGAACAAGAAAAAAATAAGATTGAATGAGACAAAAAAGTTTCGTCAACTAAAATCAAATATTCGTAAGTTAAGTTATCAAGAGTCATTAGTAATATCTCGATCTTTTAGTCAATTTTTAAATTTTTCTAACTTAGCAGAATCGCTTTATAGCGTTCATAAAATACATAATCTCGATGTTCGCAAAGCCCAAGGAACAAATGAGCTTGTTATTTTAGATGAAGCAGTAGATCGTCTAATAAAAAATAAATCTATTTCCAAAAATAAATTTTTTCAAACCGTTAAAAAATTAAAAATCGAATTAGTTTTAACTGCACATCCAACGGAAGTTAAAAGAAGAACGCTTATACATAAATTTACACATGTAAATAACATTTTAGAAAGGTTTGTTAATTTAAGAATTTTTACAAAAAAAAATGTTGATCGTGAAGTAAAATTATTGGAAGAAAGTCTCCATGAAGAAATTACATCCATATGGAAAACTGATGAGATAAAACGATCTAGACCAACACCTATAGATGAAGCAAAGTGGGGATTGGCAATTATTGAGGATAGTTTATGGAATGCATTACCAAAAATTTGTTCTTATTTTGATCAAGCTATACAAAATTATGTAGGTAAACGTTTACCAATTAATTTTTCTCCAATTACATTCGGATCTTGGATGGGCGGCGATCGTGATGGTAATTCTAGTGTAACGTCAAAAATTACCGAAGAAGTTGTTTTGTTGTCTAGATGGATGGCAGCTAATTTATATGAAAAAGAACTTACGAAATTAATACGAAATTTGTCAATTCACGAATGCTCCAAAACTCTTCAAGATAAAGTTGGTAATAGCTCAGAACCATATAGAGTTTTTTTAAGACCCATTCGGGATAAAATGAAAAATACCCAAAAATTAATTGAGCTACATTTAAATAATAAAAAAGTTTTAAACGAATCATATTTAGTTCGATCAATTAACGAAGTCATTCAACCACTAAATATAGTTTACAATTCTCTTTGCGATGTTAAGTGTGAATCTATTGCTAATGGTTCTGTGTTAGATTTGTTGAGACGAGCATATAGTTTTGGGTTAAATCTTGCAAAATTAGACATTCGTCAAGAGGCTAGTCGACATGGAAAACTACTAAAAAATATTTGTCTACGTTTGGGCTTAGGTAATTATCAAGAATGGTCGGAAGAAAAGAAAATCTCTTTTTTATCTAAACATTTCAAATCCAAACGCTCTTTAATTCCTAAAAATATAGTATTGGATAAAGAAGATAAGGAAGTGTGGTCTACTTTTCAAATGATAGCAAAATTACCACAAGAATGTTTAGGAGCTTACATTATTTCTATGGCGTCCGATGTTTCTGATATTTTGGCTGTAATGTTTCTTCAAAAAGAATCGGGAATAAAAACCTATTTGCGTGTTGTTCCATTATTTGAAACATTATCTGATCTTCAAAACGCTCATCAAGTGATAAAATCTTTGTACAATATTTCCTGGTATTTAAAAAAATTTAAACGTCATCAAGAAGTAATGATCGGCTACTCTGATTCTAGCAAAGATGCTGGGAAGCTTGCAGCGAGTTGGGCTCAGTATAAAGCTCAGGAGAATTTACAATCGGTTTCTAATGATCATGGAGTAAAATTAACTTTGTTTCACGGTCGCGGTGGTTCAGTTGGTCGAGGGGGCGGACCTATTTATTCAGCATTATTATCCCAACCGCCGGGTACAGTTAATGGAAGAACGCGCGTAACTGAACAAGGAGAAATCATTCAACAAAAATATAGTACAGAATCATTAGCTGAGCACACACTTGGCACCTATATAGCCTCGGTATTAGAAGCAACCCTAAACCCCCCCGCTCAACCTAAAAAAAGCTGGCGTGAATTAATGGACGATATGAGTAAAGCTGCCAGCACAGCGTATCGTAGTCACATACATAATTCTAATTTTCTTAGATATTATAGAACAATCACCCCTCAGAAAATTTTAGACCAATTATCAATTGGTTCAAGGCCGACTAAGAGAAAAAAAAGTGATGAAATAGAAAACTTGCGAGCAATACCTTGGGTGTTTGCTTGGACTCAAATTCGTTTTATTTTACCTGCATGGTTAGGGACTCTTGAGGGTTTAGAATTAGCTAAAAAAGGACAAAATAAAGTTATACTCAAGGACATGTTAAATAAGTGGCCATTTTTTTATGCAATGATGGATATGTTAGATATGGTGTTAACAAAAACCGATCTACGGGTAATTCAATTTTATGAAGAATGCCTTGGTGATCATGAATTGCAAAATATTGGTGATAAACTGAGAAAACAATTGTTATCATTAATTTATATAAATAAAACATTGATACCAAAATATATTTTAGAACAACGCAAATCATATAGAGAATCAATAAGAATTAGAAATACATATGCCGAAACATTAAATTTATTACAGGCCGATATAATGAAAAAACTAAAAATAACTAATTTAAGAAATGCAGATAGAAAATTATTAATGGACGCTATGATGGTAACTATAGCTGGTATATCTGCTGCAATGAAAAATACAGGATAACTACAATAATTATTGTGAGAGAAAATCTAAAGCAGCCATTATACCTCCTGGTTTGAAAGGTATACCTGATTGTTTTAAACCCATTTCTACACCTGCTAAAGTTCCAGCAAGCATAAGATCGTTAAAGTCTCCGAGATGACCAATCCTAAAAACTTTCCCTTTCACTTTGGTAAGTCCAGTTCCTAGAGACATGTCATAATTATCGTAAATTATTTTTCGTAAATTATCTGAATCATGCCCGTCTGGAATCAAAATTGCTGTTATTGAATTTGAACGTTCTTCAGGATTTTTGGCAAGAATTTCTAATCCCCAAGCTTGAACTGCTATTCTAGTTGCTTCTGCATGTCTAGCGTGCCTTGCAAAAACATTTTCTAAACCTTCTTCCAGCAACATACTTATCGATTCATTTAGTCCATATAATAAATTGACTGCAGGTGTATATGGGTAAAAACCGTTTTTATTGTTTTCCAACATTTGACCCCAATCCCAGTAAGATTTTGGAAGTTTTGAATTTTTGTACGCTTCCAGTGCCTTATTGCTAATCACATTAAAAGATAATCCCGGAGGTAACATTAGACCTTTTTGAGAACCTCCTACAGAAACATCAACTTTCCATTTCTGGTGATCATAATTAAATGATCCTAAAGAAGAGATCGTATCTACCATAAATAACGCTGGATGTTTTGTGCTATCAATTGCTTTTCTTATTACCTCCACTCTACTTGCTATCCCCGTAGAAGTTTCGTTATGAGTAACTAATACAGCTTTAATCTCATGTTTTTTATCAGCAAGTAATTTTTGTTCAACAATTTTTGGATCTGGTCCATGTCTCCAATCACCTGGAACAAAATCAACATCTAAATTATATCTTTGTGCAGCCTGACACCACTCAGTAGCAAAATGTCCTGTTTCAAACATTAAAATTTTATCACGCTCATTTAAAGTGTTCGCTATTGAAGCTTCCATAGCACCCGTACCTGAACTCGGCCAAATAACCACTGGATCTGTAGATTTGAATATTAGCTTAATTCTCTCTAGGATACTTTTTGATAATTCAGCAAATTGAGGACCTCGATGGTCCATTGCAGGACGATCCATTGCCCGCAAAACCCGATCAGGAAGATTTGTCGGTCCAGGAACTTGCAAAAAATGTCGTCCAGCTTTGTATGTATTAGATTTTGGCATAAATCAATCGTTTCAAGCTATACATAAATAAATTTATTTCACTTATTTTTTATATATATATTTTTTAGTACTAAAAAAAATTATTTTATTATCTTAAATTTTTTTTAATCATCCGGTCGTGAAATCAAAATATTTAATTATCGGTGCTGGGATTCACGGTTTGAGCAGTGCTTGGCATCTTGCTGAAAAACTTAAAAATAAAAATGGCGGTCTTAAAGAAGACGATGTGCTTGTTATAGACAAAACAGCTGTCGCAGCGGGTGCTAGCGGTACCGCTTGTGGAGTAGTAAGAAACAACTATTTTCAACCTGCTATGAGAGAGCTCATGGCACATAGTGTTGAACTTTGGGAAAGTGATCCAAAAGCTTTTGCATATGATTCTGTAGGTTTTATGGCAATTAGTCCTGAGAGCATGAGAAAAGATATGCAGTCTGTATATGAACAACAAAAAACAATTGGATATGAATCGGATTTTATAGAAGGTGAAAAACAATGTTCAGACTATATGAAAAAAATTTTTAGTGATTGGCAAGCAAAGGGGATTACAAATATTTTACATGAAAAAAAAGGAGGATATTCTAAAAGTAAAATTGCAATACAGGGGATAGCAAAAAAAGCAAAAGCGGCTGGTGCAAAAATTACTACAGGAGTTGAAGTAACTGGATTTAAAAGAGAAAGTAACAGTAACGCGATAACAAGTGTAGAAACATCAAAAGGTATCATAGAGTGTGAACAAGTAATTATTGCCGTTGGACCTTGGATAAATAGT
>Ga0257113_1000788_pt1 | contig 10688 bp, 7 predicted proteins | sample LP_taG_4_FD_191568 | JGI IMG/M metagenome (GOLD analysis project Ga0257113, IMG submission 191568) | Marine microbial communities from Northeast Subartic Pacific Ocean, Canada - LP_J_2015_P26_2000m | ecosystem: Environmental > Aquatic > Marine > Oceanic | place: Canada: Northeast Subartic Pacific... | reverse complement strand
GTAGGTATACCAATCACAATGCCGAAAAGAATTACATAACCTAGATCTGCACCCAGTATGTGCGCTACGGCAACAGGTCCTGGTGTTGGTGGGATGAATCCGTGGGCAACAGCCAGTCCAGCCAGTAAGGGCATGCCAAAAAATAATAATGATTTACCGGTTTGTCTCTGTAGGGCATAAATGATCGGGACCAGGATAATGAAGGCCACATCAAAAAACACAGGAATAGAAACGATAAGTCCTGTTCCAACCATTGCCCATGGTGCCCTTTCCAAACTCATTTTTTCCAGCATATAATCTGCCAGGGAGCGGGCACCGCCGGTACGCTCCAGCAACGCACCGAATAAGGCACCAAGGCCCACAACAGTTGCTACAAATCCAAGAGTATCGCCCATACCCTTTTTCATACTGTCAATTATTGTAGTAGGGGGCATTCCGGCCAAGATACCTGCGACCATACTGGCAATCAGCAGTGCCAAAAACGCCTGTATTTTGAATTGCAGAATCAATAACAACAGTAAAGCGATACTGATAAGAACAGCCATTAGTAGTTGATAATCCATAATTAGTCTGTATGCCTTAACTTATCTAAAATACTCTTCACAATATGATCTGCTGATGACGAAATGTTAAAATGCCAGCCGTATTGCGGGGGTTCCAAATCCGCCAATTGTGAATCTAACAACTCTGGTTTGAAATAATGTCCTCTTCTACCAGCCATCCGTTCCTTGATTAGTTCTGAGCGACCGTAAAGATATACCCAAGTCATATCATTATTTACGCCTGAATGAAGAGCTGTTCTGTACATTTCTTTCAGCGCAGAGCAGGCCAGCACGGCGCCTGTGGCTGCCTCCCATTGTGTCAGATTCTCACTCAATGTCTCCAGCCAGAATTTTCGGTCTAGGTCCTGCAGCGGTATTCCCTGCTCCATTTTCACAATATTGTCCTGCGGGTGAAAATCATCCGCATCATAAAATGGGATTCCCAACGCAGATGCCAAGGCCTTGCCTACTGTGGTTTTTCCAGACCCCGATACACCCATAACTACGATTATCATGATCACAATATATTGGCTTCAAACGTTTTGAACAACATTAGCAATAAAATCTTGCGGTCTATTCTTTCATTATACAATTTTATAATTAAGTTTGGGTTTAAGAAAAGATTGCTAACGAAATGAATGCCCGATGAAAAGATTGTATATATTAATAGGACTTTCTTTGCTGCAGGCCCAGTCGGAACCTATTAACCGCGCCAATTTCCGGATTGATATTGCCGCAACAAATGAAGAAATCGTAATTGATGGTGAACGTAATGAAACAGTTTGGAAAAATGCTGCTACAGCCAAAGACTTTTTCAGAATAACACCCATTGACACTGGCCTGGCCACTGCGAGGACAGAAGTACAGCTGACTTACAACGAAGATTACCTTTTTGCAGTAATTATCTGTTACGATACAGTCCTAGGCAAACGTCCCGTAGAATCGCTGCGCCGAGATTTCAGTTTTCCAAAAAATGATAACTTCATCATTTTCATGGACACCTACAATGATCAGACCAACGGTTTTGCATTTGGGGTCTCTGCCGCGGGAGCGCAATGGGATGGCATACAGGCAGATGGGGGTGATGTTTCGCTGGACTGGGACTGCAAATGGGTTTCAGCCGTAAAAGAACATGATGATCACTGGGTGGCAGAATTTGCAATTCCATTTCGCAGTATTCGCTACCAGGAAGGGGTTGATGAATGGGGCATTAATTTCAGTCGTTTTTCATTGCTCCAAAATGAAAAATCTGCTTGGGCACCTGTACCGCGACAGTTTAAATCCTCTACCCTAGCCTTCACTGGTACACTGCAGTGGGATAAACCACCTCCGGAACTGGGAACCCGATTTTCAATAATTCCTTTTCTTTCCGGTCAAGGGTCAGAAGATATAGATGCAGGCACTCCACCAGATAACGATGCAAATAGCGGTCTGGATGCAAAGGTAACATTATCCACTTCATTAAATCTGGACCTAACCATTAATCCGGATTTTTCGCAGGTAGAGGTAGACCAACAGAGAACAAATCTGGATCGCTTTGAATTATTCTTTCCTGAAAAGCGGCAGTTTTTTCTGGAGAATAGTGATCTTTTCGCCAGCCTAGGAAACAGGAATATACGGCCATTCTTTTCCCGGCGGATTGGGCTGTCCAGTCCGGTTAGAGGCGGTGCACGCCTAAGCGGTAAACTGGGATCGAATTACCGTCTCGGGATCATGAGTATGCAAACTGATGCGAATGAGGAAACCCCCGCCAGTAACTTTACCGTAGCAACCCTGCAGCGAAAGATACTTACACGTTCCAGTTTAAGCATATTCCTAGTAAATAAGGAATCTGACCTACAAGATAATGTAGATGGCAGCGAAAATTCGTATAACCGGGTTGGCGGTATTGATTTTAACCTGGCCAGTGCGGACAACCTTTGGACGGGGAAAGCTTTTTTTCACCAGGCAATATACAAGAATGCTGGAGGTAACGCGTTTGCAACCGCAACTTCAATAAAATACAATACCGGCACAGTATCGGCCCATATGGGCTATTCTTTTGTCGGCCCAGATTTCCAGGCCGATGTAGGTTATGTAAAACGGAGCGGCTTCCACCGCTTTGGTTCAAAGCTTGAATTTAAATATTACCCCGAAAAGGGAAATATTCTTAACCATGGTCCAGCATTCAAATTTTTTAACGTATTAGATGAGGGCCTCAATACAACAGATCGAGAGCTTGAGTTAAAATACATAATCAACCGGGTGGACCGGAGCAAATTTTCTGCAGAATTAGAACGGGGTTTTGTAAAATTATTCGAACCTTTTGACCCAACAAATACGGGCGGTGATACACTTGTCTCCGGCAGTGCATACAACTGGAATGAATTTTCGCTGGACTATGAATCTGATGCCCGAAAAACGCTCAATTTTACTTCCAATATCCGGTACGGTGGTTACTATAACGGAAACAAGTTTTCTCTTAACGGTACAATTAATTATCGGGTGCAGCCTTATGTAAACCTATCCATATCTACGACTTATGACAAGATTGATCTGCCCGAGCCTTTTGAAAGTATGGCCTTTCTATTGATTGGGCCGCGACTGGATCTAACCTTCACTAATAAATTATTTCTCACTACTTTTGTTCAATACAATGATCAGGCTGACAACGTTAATGTGAATTTGCGCTTCCAGTGGCGTTTTGCGCCGGTATCCGATCTGTTTATTGTTTATACTAATAATTCTTATCCGGATGATTTCCGCACCAAGGACAAAGCACTGGTAGCCAAAATATCTTACTGGTTCAATTAAACCGTGCCTGAACTTCCCGAAGTTGAAACAGTAGTCTTATCCATCCGGGATCAACTCGTAGGCCAGAATTTCATAAATATTAATGTGCGCTGGCCCAAGGTATTGTTCAACTTTTCAAAACAAGATTTTTTAGATAACCTAGTTCGAAGAAATATTACCAACGTTCACCGCAGGGCAAAATTTATTGTGCTGTCCTTTGACGAAGATATTCTCGCAATCCACTTACGAATGACTGGCAAACTGTATTTTGCTGATGGTAAAACTAATGGAAAGCATATCTCCGCCAGTATGGAACTAGATAATGGTCAACAGTTAGTTTTTGAGGATACAAGAAAATTTGGCCGGTTTTATTATTACACGTCACAGGATTTTCTAGATAAAAAACTTGGTATTGAACCGCTTGGTGATTCTTTCACCGCTGATTGGCTGATAGAGAACCTGCGCTGTAAAAAGCGAATGATAAAAGCCTTATTGCTAGATCAGCGTATCATTGCCGGACTAGGTAATATATATGTGGATGAATGCTTGTGGCAGAGCGGAATACACCCGGAAACAAGGTCTAACAAAATACAGAAAAAAAATATTAGTACCCTTTGTGAGTCGATCAAAAACACTTTACAATCATCCATAACTGCCCGTGGTACAACCGTGGTAAATTTTAGTTATCTCAATGGAAAATTAGGAAAATTTTCAAATCAGTTACAAGTCTTTGGGAAAGATGGTCAACCATGTGCGATCTGTACAACAGAAATAAAAAAGAAACGGGTCGCGGGTCGCGGTACCCATTTTTGTCCCAGGTGTCAGAAGAAACAGTATTAAGAATTCGAGGATTTTTCGTTCTTTAGTGAAGTTTTTATTTTACATGTAAATTAAGCACCCGTGAACCAAAGCTTGAAAATAAAACAAGTACCTGTTCTATTAATCTTCCTGTCATCCCTGATTTTTTCTCAAACTAGAGAATATGTCGAGGATACCCATGATAATGGTATGCCGAAAATCATAACTATCTTCAAACAACCAGGAAACACCATTATTATTACAAAGCGCACCTACTGGTACAAAAACGGTCAAAAACAAAAAGAAGGAACCTATAGAAATGGGCTATGGAACGGGAAATGGACTTACTGGAATAAAGAAGGCATCCGCTACGCGGAGGGGCAGTTCAGGAATGGCAAACTACATGGCATATATAACTGGTACTACGATAGCGGGAAAAAATTCAAACAGGAAGCTTTTAAAAATGGGATTCGCCACGGCAAAAGCACTCAATTTTATGAAAATGGCTGGAAACAGATTGAAGGTGAATATGTGGAAGGAAAACGATTCGGTATATGGACATTCTATAATGAGGATAGAACTATAGATGTTGAAAAACTGTTTGGAGAAGAGATCTGAGAACCCAGAATTAATGTATTATTAACTGTTAATCCAATCAATATAAACCTATGTGCGGTAGGAAGACGCTTACCAAGGACGCCCAGGCAATAATTGAAGAGTTGCTTGTTGATGAATGGGAGCAGAAAGATGAATACAATCCAAGTTACAATATTGCACCTACGCAATATTCACCAATTTTAATTTACAATAACAACCGTAAGATAGAACACATGCGCTGGGGGCTAGTACCATCCTGGGCAAAAGATAAAGCTATTGGTGCAAAGATGATCAACGCCCGCGGAGAAACGTTATTAGAAAAACCATCCTTTAAAAATCTTGTGAGCAGCAATCGGTGTATAGTAATTACAGATGGTTATTTTGAATGGCAGAATATCGGCACTACCAAAACACCCCATTATTTTCACAACCCTGAAAAAAAAATATTGCCAATGGCCGGGTTGTGGGACGAATGGCAATCTGCCAATGGCGATTTGATGAAAACATATACAGTAATTACGATTACTCCCAAACCAGAGTACGCTCATATCCATAACCGGATGCCGGTAATATTGCCTCACTCTGTGATAGATGTTTGGGTAAAGACCGGCGAATATTCCCCTACAGATGCGCTGAATCATGTCCTTCCCTATCGAGATGAACTGGAGGTGTATCCCGTTTCTACCTTTGTGAATTCACCAAAAAACAACACGACTAAATGCATTGCCCGGATTTAAGATATTTTCCGATAATAATCGGTGAATAATTTGGTGAAGTGAACACAACTATTAGTACTTGCGCATCAAGGCAGTTATGATGAAATTTTACGTGGGAAATTGTGTTATTATAGTTTGAATTTCTACCATCCAAATAATTACATTAATAAAATCACAAAGGAGTCATAAATGAAAAATCGTCTTTTTCTATTAACATTCGTTCTAAGTCTACCACTGGCAATTTTTGCACAAGATGATGCTGTAGTTGAGGAAGCTGTGTGGGCAGAGACTGGAACTCTGGCTGGTATGGTCACTGACGTCAGTAGCGGTGCGGCATTGCCTGGGGCAAATGTCGTTGTTGAAGGTACAGATTTAGGCGCAGCCGCTGACGCTAGCGGTTCCTACCTGATCGAGAATGTACCCGCTGGCTCCTATACTGTAACTACATCAGTGATCGGTTACAAATCTTCTAGTGAATCTGTAACAGTTGGTACTGGTACCGCTGTGGTGAATTTCTCTTTAGCCCCTGTTGTTCTGCAAATGTCAGGGCTAGAGGTTTTGGCTTCACGAGCAGGAGAAAAAACAGCCGTAGCTTATACAGACATTCGTAAAGAAGATCTGGAACTACGACTGGGATCACGCGATATACCACTGGCGCTTAACACGGTGCCCAGTGTTTATGCTACCGGGCAAGGCGGAGGTGCTGGTGATGCCAGAATAAACGTCCGTGGATTTGACCAAAGGAATGTGGCTATCATGATCAATGGCGTACCAGTAAATGATATGGAAAATGGCTGGGTCTATTGGTCTAACTGGGATGGCGTAGCGGATGCTACCAGCTCTATTCAAATGCAGAAAGGATTAAGCGCTGTGAACCTGGCAACACCATCTATTGGCGGGTCTATGAATGTTATTACTGATCCCTCAGCAACAGAACGAAGGGGCCTTTTTAAACAGGAAACTGGTGCATGGGGATTCTCAAAATCGACCTTTTCATTTCATTCTGGACTCATGATGGATGACAAACTAGCCCTGAGTGCAACTTTAGTTAAAAAAACAGGTGATGGTTTTATGCAGGGTACCTGGACGGACGCTACGGCTTATTATTTCGGCGCTAGTTATAGTTTATCAAATGAACATCGGTTTGAATTCTATGCCCTTGGAGCTCCCCAAAGACACGGTCAAAATCTATATAAACAGAATATGGCTGTTTATAATCTGGATTATGCTCAATCCCTTAAAGAAACAGGGACTTATAATAACGCAGCACTTGCTAGTAATGGCGGTGAGTTTAGAGAAGTTGGACCAGATTTTAACCAAAATGTGTCTAATATATCTTCCGCTTCACAAGACATACTTGATAATGCGGGAGGTCAGCATTGGCAAATGTACAACATCCGTGATGGTGTGGATAGGCATGAAGCTGGATTATTGAATGAACGGGAAAATTTCTTCCACAAACCGCAAGTAAACATGAATCACTACTGGACCATCAACGATAAAATGCGGTTAATTAGCGGTTTTTACTGGTCCGGTGGCATGGGTGGCGGAACAGGAACGTATGGTACTATAGTAACTGCTGACGCGAATGGTACAAATGATCTGGGGACTGCGGAGAGCAACGGGTACAAATACTATTATGGACCATCCCCGTGGATAAGAGATTGGGATGCAACCATAGCGATTAATTCTGCTCCAGCAGGGATGGCATATGCATACAAAAGGGAATTTGATAGAGGGAACAAGGAATCAATAGGTATTTTGCGGAATAGTAATAATCGGCAATCTACAATTGGCCTAATATCTAAGCTGAACTACAATGTTAACGAAAATCTTCAAGCTCAGGTTGGGCTAGACTGGCGTACTGCAGAGATCTACCATGTGAAAACGATTCGCGACCTCTTAGGTGGCACATATTTTGTGAATACTGATAGTGAATTTGATGCAGATGGACAACAAAAAGGTCTTGGAAATCCTATTGATTATAACTTTACTAATAACGTGAATTGGTTAGGGTTCTTTGGTCAAGGTCAGTATACGATGGGGGCCCTTTCAGCGTATGGAATGGTAGGTATGACTACGGTGAAATACATCCATCAAAATCACTTTAAAAAGGCAGAAAATTATTCCTACTCTTATGTAGAATCTGCGGATGGAAGTGGTATGGATCACGTTGAAGGAAACGGTGATGATATGGGCGGTAACCCTGGTGAGTTAAAAATAGTTGCCGATCCTATCACAACAACACAATTTAAAGCTGGCGTTCTTTATAGCCTTGGAGATGCTTTTTCTTCCATTGGAGCTGCTATACCTGTCGTTGGAAAATTAGCTGATAACGCCGCCCTCTGGGCTAACTTTGGTGTAGTAGACAAAGCACCTACATTTGATCAGGTTATACAAGACTGGGATGCAAAAATGGCTAGTGATCCTAAGAATGAAAAATTTACGGCATTCGAGTTTGGTTTAAATACAGGATCAAGCGACGGTACCATGTTTATGAAACTGAACTATTACAATACTACATGGACTGATAGAATTCAGACAAAATATATTGTAGAACCCGATGGAGATGATAATATCATTTACATGTCTGGAATTAATCAAACCCATAGTGGTATAGAGGCAGAAATCGACCTACAAGTGCATTCCATGTTAGGAGTCAATCTTGGTCTCTCAAAGGGCAACTGGTTATACACTGATGATGCAACTGGTAAATATAGAGATCCAGAAGAAGGTGCAGATGTATCCTATTCCTACGCGTTAAAAGATCTTAGAATTGGGGATCAACCTCAAACTACTCTTCTTGCTGGTCTTACTGTTACTCCTACTGAAGGAGCTACAATACAGGCATTGCTACGGAATTATAGATCACACTATGCCCAGTGGAGTCCGGGAGCTTATGAGTACAGTGAGGGTGATACACCAGACCGTGACCATCCGTGGCAAGCTCCAGATTATAGTCGTGTAGATTTACATGCCACTTATGATATCCCGGGTAGCTTTGCTGCTGGAGGAACAGAAGTTACACTCCAGGCTTTTGTCCATGTGTTCAATGCTTTGGATGAAGTATACATTCAAGATGCCGTTGATAATAGTAATTATAATGCTTGGGATAAAAACCATGGCCCAGATGATGCTGAAGTATTTTTTGGATTACCAAGGTCATTTAATGCAGGTATTGCTTTTAATTTCTAAAACCAAATAACACCAAAGCCAGTGCTAATAAAAAAGCCCCGCTACCGGGGCTTTTTTATTTTCTGTTACAGCGCATAAATAAAACCGACATGAAACATGAGAAAGTTCATGGTCGCTTCATCGTCCCTTGGATCGGCAGTTAAATGCATCCCGCGTACACCAAAAACAGTTTTAATTCGTGAATTGGAAAAAGCAGTACTTACCAAGCGAAATTCCGCACCACCAATTAAGGCCAAAGCATTCGCATTATTGATCTGACCGTGGGACGAAATAAACATCCCTAATCCGCCAATTATATTTATTCCCTGCGCAAAATCCATGATTACTGGATAGCTTGCCAGAGCATTAAAACCATTGAGCTCCAGTTTATAGAAACCAGCTGGAAGGGCTGCGTACATATACTCAAATAATAAATTGATCTGAGATTGTCTAAACTTGAGTGCCCAAGGCAATTTTGCGCCGATCAAATAGCCGGGGGCCCACAGGACTATATCCATATTTCCGCCCAAGCCATTTAACATTGGTAATGATCCATACAGATCTACATTCATCATGACCAAATCCTTTTCTTCCTCTTCCTCGGCAACACGGTCTCTTCCAACCTTTCTCTCTCTTACAGTTATTTCTTTGTCTTCTTCACCGATTACTCCTCCTAAGCGATATTGGCGCCATAATGTATTTGCTTTGGGTACGATATGACGGCCAATTATTTCACCTTCCTCATTGGCAGTGGTAACAAGTACATCTTCCAGAATAGTATCCAGCCAAAATACATCCCGCGAAATCAAGGTGCCATTTGGAGAAAAATAGTCTAATTGGGTAAGATATAGACTTTTAGCCAGATATATATCGTGACTGCCCAGGTATGTGGTATCAGCCTGAAAATAACGGGCGGTTATCCGCTCAGTTTGATTTACTGTATCCTGCAGATCCTCATAATAAAACTTATAATTATAATACTCATATCCAATCTCATCGTAGACCCGCACAGATTTTGGCCGTCCATCTTCGATACTCTTGAAATCAGCCACCCAATCTGGCCGCATTTCACTTGCTGGAGGTGCAAAAAGAATACTATCCAGTTGCGTAATCGGCATTTTTACATGAAAGGTCACTTTGTACGCAGATCTTGTGCCTTCCCGATTCCATCGTATTTTATAAGTATATAATTTTTCGCTTAGGCCCGTGTATCTATCCACATAGGTTAACCGCCCACTGCGGCCAAAAGTTGCTTTATAATGGGGAATACGACCTGCTTCCCATTCCGTGATCGGATTGGTTAATTCCCGCTTATAATCGTTCCAATCAGTATAGTATAATACTCTTGTGCCAGCTGTATCCAGAGGCAGGCCTTGATCGTGGGATGCAGGCACATACTCCACTTTGATCAAGTCCCCGCCGCCATCGTAAGTTGCCTTGAAGTAAGCTCGCTTTCTGAGCTTCGAGGAATCAACTCCGTCTTTCAAAAGAATAGAGCGGGTCAGATCAGTGGGGAAATACTTGACGATAGTGGTGTCAATAGATTGGCCCAGCAGGAAAAACGGTATTATAGGATACAGGTAGCGAGAAAGCGGGATTATTTTCAATATGCTATTAACTTAAAGTCCCCAGGTAATAAGTAACAGTAAGGTGAGGAGCATTCCAGCTCTGAGCCAGACGCCGCTCAGTGTCTGGCGCTGGTATTCCTCTATTTCTGCATCGATCGCCCGATAACTCATTACAACGAGTTCTACGTTGCCTTCTTCTACCATGACGTCCTGTTTCCCCAGTCTGATAATGTCCTTCATTGCCCTCGTTGAAGGTCCTTCTTGCTCAGGTATGCCATCATCAGGTGGGAAAATACTGACAGTGTGCCAGCCCGGCGTAACTGTCAAAGAATGTGGAAGAGGTGTTTTGCCAACATAATAACCATCTATATAAACAGGAACACTATCAGTATCGCATGAGATTGTAATTGCAGTATATCGCGCACGGTTATCCCATTTTACTGTTTGTCCGGGAAGATTCACCAATAAGAGTGCCAACAATAAGACCGTCCTCATCCGTGTTATTCCCGATCCAGAGACAC
>Ga0257113_1000776_pt1 | contig 10769 bp, 8 predicted proteins | sample LP_taG_4_FD_191568 | JGI IMG/M metagenome (GOLD analysis project Ga0257113, IMG submission 191568) | Marine microbial communities from Northeast Subartic Pacific Ocean, Canada - LP_J_2015_P26_2000m | ecosystem: Environmental > Aquatic > Marine > Oceanic | place: Canada: Northeast Subartic Pacific... | reverse complement strand
TTACGGGAGTAATGTCATTTTTCAGTTTTTACATGAGCAAAAAGATAAAAAATTCCTCAAGGAAACTTTTGGGACATATATATCTCCAGATTTAATAGATCAAATGTATGAAGAAAAACAAGCACCGAAGCTAGGAGGTGTTCAAGATTATCATACAGCTTTTTTTTCTGATATTCAAAATTTTTCTACTTTTTCGGAAAAACTAGAACCAGAAAAAATGGTCAGACTAATGAATGAATATTTAACGGTAATGACGGATGTGTTGCTTGAACACCAGGGAACTCTAGATAAATATATTGGTGATGCTATAGTTGCTTTTTACGGTGCGCCAGCACCAGTCCAAGACCAAGAAAAAAAAGCTTGTTCCACTGCGCTTGTAATGCGAGATAGGCTAGATCAACTTCGCAATAAATGGAAAAATGAAAATGATTGGCCAGAGATAGTATATAGTATGCAACACAGAATTGGATTGAACTCTGGCAAAATGGTTACTGGTAATATGGGCTCAGAGATGCGAATGAACTATACTATGATGGGCGATACAGTAAACCTAGCGGCTCGTTTAGAACCAGCTGCTAAACAGTATGGTGTTTATATATTAGTTGGTGAGAACATATATAAAGCATCAAATGATGAATATGTTTTTCGTTTTTTGGATTTTTTAAGTGTTAAAGGGAAAAACATACCTGTTAGGGCATATGAGCTTATTGATAAAAAAGAAAAAATAGATCAGAGATCATTAGAGTTAACTGAAACTTTTGAGAATGGATTAAACTGTTATTTTAATCAAGAATGGAAAAGTGCTTTGGGCTTTTTTAAAAAATCGAAACTATTAGAGGATGCTTTTGTAGGAAGGAATACAAACCCATCTGATGTCTTTATTAATAGGTGTAAACATTTTTCAGCTAATCCACCTGTTGATAATTGGGATGGTGTTTGGAGGATGACTACCAAATAAGTATAAATTATAAATTACTTAGGGTTTAGATATAATAATAATGGACAATCAGTTTAAGGGGCATATACTTTGGATAGATGATGAGATACATCATTTAAAACCACACATCCTCTTTTTGGAGACAAAAGGGTATAAAGTCAGTACTGTTACTAATGGGAATGATGCTGAAGTGTTAAACAAGGAAAATAGGTATGACTTAGTACTGTTAGATCAGACCATGCCTGGCATTGATGGTATAGAAACTTTAAACAGAATAAAAAACCACCGATCATCTATTCCTGTAATTATGATTACCAAATCTGAAGATGAATGGTTGATGGATGAAGCAATTTCACAACAGGTAAGCCAATTTTTAATAAAACCGGTAAGTCCAAATCAGATCTTCATTGCCTGTAAACAAATACTTGAAAAAAATAAAATTATTGAAGATCGGGCAACATCAGATTATTTGAAAGATTTTCAGATAATTAATAATGATCTTGAAAACATATTATCAATTGATGATTGGTGGCAATTATACCTCAGACTAGTGAAGTGGCAATTAAAGTTTGACGAGCATAAGGATTCTGAACTAAAGAATATATTAACTGAGCAGATACAAACTTGTAATAAGGCTTTTTCTTATTTTGTTGAAAATAATTATGAAGGCTGGACACAAAAGAATACTGATTCATTATTATCTCCGAGTGTATTTCAAAACTATTTATTACCTTCGATAAAAAATAATCAAAAAGTTTGTATGATTATTGTTGACTGTATGAGATGCGATCAATTTCTTTCAGTGCTGCCTTATCTAGAGTCTTTATTTAATATTGATTTGTCATATCATATTTCTTTAATTCCATCTGCCACGCCATACTCTAGGAATGCAATTTTTTCAGGCCTATATCCGGATGAACTAATTAATAAATATCCTGAACAGAAAAAGCTCTTTACTAATCATGAAAATGGACTAAACAAATATGAACGTGATTTTTTATTAGATCAGTTAGAAAGACATAATATAGTTAACAAGCGAGTTCATTATCATAAAATTTGGGCGATTGAAGAAGGGAAAAAATTCAGAAAAAAAATAAATGATTATCTAAAAACAGACGTGCTTGCACTAGTAGTTAATTTTGTAGATATGCTTGCACATGATAGTTCAAAAATGGAAGTATTAAAAGAAATCGTCCCTGATGAATCTGGATATAGGCTTGCTGTAAAATCATGGATTGAGAACTCTTGGTTCAATGATGTAATAAAGACACTGAGCCAGAGTGATTTTCGCGTTGTGATTACAAGTGACCACGGAAGTATAAGAGTCAAAAAAGATATTATGGTTTCTGCAGATAGAGATGCATCCAGTGGGGTTAGATATAAATATGGAAGGAATCTAAATACTAACAACAAAAATGCGTTTATAATAAACCAACCAGAAAGATATAGGTTGCCTATTTTAGGTCCACAGTTTAATTATTTGATAGCTAAAGATGATGCTTATTTTTTATATCCTAATGATGCTAATAGATATAAAAGTAAGCTCAGAGATTCTTTTCAACATGGAGGTATATCCATGGAAGAGTTATTAGTGCCGGTATTAATTATGAATGGATACTAATAGTGGAAATATTTTCTAATTCAGTACAAGAAACCAAAAAATTTGCCAAAGAAATATCTAAAAAGACAAAACAAGGTCAGGTTGTGGCATTAAAAGGCGATTTAGGATCTGGAAAGACAACATTTTCTCAAGGTTTTGCTAAAGGTTTAGGGATAGATCAGCATGTTGGATCGCCTACATTTAAACTGGTTAGTGAGTATGTTGGATCTAGCTTGAACCTGTACCATGTTGACTGTTATAGGCTTAATAGCCTACAAGAATTTTTAAATTTAGGTGGCGAGAACTTATTATTGCCTGATAATGGTATTACCTTGATTGAGTGGGCAGATATTATACAAGAATTATTACCAAAAGGAACTATTGAAATTGAATTTTCTAGGGTTAAAGATAATCCTAATAAAAGAAAATTACGTATTAGTGGTATTACAGATTCTAATGAATGACCACAAAAATATTTTAGCTATTGAAACATCATCTAATATTTGTGGTATCGCGTATATAACCAAAGGTATATGCGTTGGATCTATTGAAAATGATTTATCAAAAAAACATGCAGAGATATTGCCTGAATATTACCTTAAACTCCAAAAAGAGACAGATTTTGTTTTAGATGAAATTGATGCTGTTGCCGTAAGTATCGGACCCGGATCATTTACTGGCTTACGTGTTGGATTGAGCTTTGCTAAGGGTATAGCATTTTCAAAAGGTCTTCCAATTATTCCAATATCAACAATGATGTCTCTGGCGTATGTTTTAAAAGAATCTTTGCCTGAGATGGGAATAATTTATTCTCACGCAAGACGCGTATTTTACCAAAATATTAAGTGGGATCACGATATTCCACATTCTAATGATGATATTAGTGTCGCTGAATGGGATGATTTATTAGAAAAAATAGATTATTCAAAAAATACTTTCCAGTGGAACTGCGGTTCATTAAATAATGGAAATAGTTTTATTGATGCAAAATTATCTTCATCATCGGTTGGTTTACTAGCAAGTATAAACTATGAAAAATTAAAAATAGATAGGCCATTTGAGTTAGTTCCTAATTATGTTTCACCTTTTGTAGTAGGTAAGAAAAAATGACTTTTAGGAAGGGATATATTTGATTTAAAACCGATTATACATATTGAAAATGTTGTATTTAATAAACCATATTGGACTTCTGATATGTTAAAAAAGTTGTTAAGGAATAACCGAAAAGAAACTGTGTGGGTTCTCGAAAATCAGAATGAAATAATAGGCTATCTGATTTAACAACGCTGTGATAATGAAATAAGTATACTAAATGTAGCTATTGATAGGCCATTCCAAAATAAAGGTATGGGTAAAAAGTTTGTTAATAAATACTTAGATATTATTCCTGGTAATTGTACAGTATTCTTAGAAGTTAATATAAGTAATTTTATACCGATAAAAATTTATACAGACCTTAATTTTATAAAGATTGATGAGAGAAAAAATTATTATAACGACCGTGAAGATGCACTAGTAATGAGATATAGTAAATAAGAGCAAAAGATATGGATTGGTTTAAGCGTAAAGATAAAAAAATTAAAGAGAAAAATAAAAAGTCTATACCAGATGGCCTATGGGAGAAGTGTCCATCATGTAGTGAAATATTATTCAAGCCTGAGCTTGATAAAAGTTTATCCGTGTGTCGTCATTGTAACTATCATTTTCGGATGAATTTTAGAAATTATATAGACCTTATAATTGATGATGGAACTTCTGAACGTCTTTTTAGTTCTTTAAAGTCAAGTAATTTTCTTGGTTTTTCTGCCAATCGAGATTATGATGACCAATTGAAAGATGCACACACAGATTTAGGTAAAACAGATGCAATTGAAATTTATTCTGGTGAGATTAGAGGTACACCAATAATTATGGGTATTATGAACTTTAATTTCATTGGCGGTAGCATTGGCTCTGTAGTTGGTGAATCTGTCTCCCGGGCAATAGCCCAAGCTGGAAATGAAAAAAAACCTTTGGTTATAATATGTAAATCTGGAGGTGCAAGAATGCAAGAGGGAGCGATTTCGCTTATGCAGTTGGCTAAAACAACTTCTCAACTAGCAAAATTTTCTAATAATGGGGGCCTTTTTATTTCAGTTTTGACTGATCCAACTACCGGAGGTGTCACAGCTAGCTATGGTATGCTAGGAGATATAATCTTAGCGGAACCTGGAGCATTAATTGGTTTTGCCGGGCCAAGAGTTATTAAACAAACTATTGGTCAAGATTTGCCTGAAGGTTTTCAGCGTTCTGAGTTCTTACTTGAAAAAGGGTTTATTGATCAAATTGTTACTAGGTCTGAAATGAAAGATAGACTCTATCAGATTATAGATATATTAAATTGAAAATATTAGTTACTAATGATGATGGAATCTTTTCATCAGGTATATATGAATTGTGGGAGGTTGCAAAAGAATTTGGTGATGTAATAATGGTTGCTCCAAGCACACAAAAAAGTGCAGTCGGACATGGCATTACACTTGCTGATCCTATATATGTAAGAGAAGTAGAACGTGATAATGGCTGCAGAGGCTTTGCTGTTTCGGGGACACCTGCTGATTGTGTTAAAATTGGAGTAAAATCCATATTGTCCTCACCACCAGAAATAATCTTATCTGGAATAAATATTGGATCTAATCTAGGTAATAATATTATCTATTCAGGGACTGTTGCTGCAGCTGTAGAAGGTGCAGTATTGGGGATTCCTTCTATTGCAATAAGTATTGACTCATACAACCCAGTTAGTTTCGAAACTTCTAAGGTTGTAGTACGTAAAGTGATAAAATTTTTATTGAAGAATACAATACCTAATGGGACATTATTAAATGTGAATGTCCCTCATTGTAACCCGAAAGATTTAAAAGGATACAAGATAACCATAAAAGGAAGACAATATTTTAATGATAGTTTTGATGAACGTATAGACCCTAGAGGCCGTCCTTATTATTGGATGACAGGACAAATGATTGATAATGATAAGACATTAGAATATGATGGTTTTGCAGTAAGTAATGGCTATGTCAGCATTACTCCAATTAATCTTGAGATGACTAATGTGGATTATATAGATGAACTAGAAAGAGTAATCATGAAATGACAAAATTGAAAACAGGAAGTGTGTTAATTCTAGACTTTGGATCTCAGTATACTCAACTAATAGCTAGGAGAGTAAGAGAGAACAATGTTTATTCTGAAATACTACCTTCTGATACATCATTAAAAACAGTTGTATCAAAAAATCCTAAGGCAATTATTCTATCAGGAGGTCCAGCCAGCGTGTTTACTGATGAAGCCCCTTCTTTCAATGAGGGCATATTAAATATTGATGTTCCAATTTTGGGGATTTGTTATGGACTTCATCTTCTTGTGCACCATAATGGTGGTATTGTAGAATCCACGGGTGAAGGAGAGTATGGGGTTGCATCGATAACAATAAATATAGATAAGGGTATTACAAAGAATATGTCTACATCATCAAAAGTATGGATGAGTCATATGGATCAGGTTACAGTGATACCAAAAGGTTGGGATATTATTGCCTATAGCTCAAACAATATTGTTGCTGCATTGGCAAGCAACGATCATAGAAGAATTGCTACCCAATTCCATCCTGAAGTTTCCCATACAGAGGAGGGTAATGTATTATTAAATAATTTCCTCTTTGATATTGCTGTCTGTGAGAGAAATTGGACACCAGGAAATTTTGTTGAGGAGCAGACGAGACAATTAAAGCAAACTATTGGTGATGATAATATATTAGTGGGGGTTAGTGGTGGTGTTGATTCTACAGTGGTTGCATGTCTAATAAATAAAGCTGTAGGTGAAAATTGTTTTGCTGTTTTAATCGATCATGGTTTATTAAGAAAAAACGAAGCAAAAGATTGTGTAGATTCTTTAAAAGAAGGTCTAGGAATAAATATTCATCTTTATGATGAGTCAGAAATATTTTTTTCTAGACTTAAAGGAATAAAAGAACCGGAAAAGAAAAGAAAAATTATCGGGGACCAATTCATTCGATCATTTGATCGAATAGCCTCAGAAATTGGAAATTGTAAATTTTTGGGCCAAGGCACATTATACCCGGATATTATTGAGAGTGGAATGAACAAGGGTAAAACTGCTCATGTTATCAAAAGTCATCATAATGTAGGCGGGTTACCTGATGATATGAATTTTAAATTAATTGAGCCATTAAAAGTTTTATTTAAAGATGAGGTAAGAAATGTTGGAAGTGCATTAAATATTCCAGAGGAACTAATATTAAGGCATCCTTTTCCTGGACCTGGTTTAGGGGTTAGAATTATTGGTGAGATTACCAAAGAGCGAGTTTCAATTCTGCAAGATGCAGACGAGATTTATATAAACATGCTTAAAGATAAAGGTGAGTACAATAATATTTGGCAGGCATTCGCAGTATTAATTCCAGTAAAAACAGTTGGTGTAATGGGTGATCAAAGGACATATGAAAATCTAATAAGCCTTCGTGCTGTTACTAGTTTAGATGGTATGACGGCAGATTGGTATAGAATGCCTGAAGATGTGTTATCAAAAATTTCAAATAATATTGTGAATAATGTAACTGGTGTTAATCGGGTGGTCTACGATATAACCTCTAAGCCCCCTGGTACTATTGAGTGGGAATAATTAATATCTGGCAATAATCTAAACCGTTTTTATAAGATCCTATAATTCAAACTAATTTCAAATAAATAATGAATAATATTGAGAATAAGATATGTGTGGAATAATTGCATATATAGGGTCTAATGATGCAGTTCCTATATTATTAAAAGGTTTAAAGAGGCTTGAATATAGAGGTTATGACTCTGCTGGGATATCATTAATGGAAAATGGGCATATTAGTACCATAAAAAAATCTGGAAAAGTGTCAGTCCTTGAAAATCTTATATTGGAATCCGATGTCGCAGGATCAATCGGGATCGCCCATACACGGTGGGCAACTCATGGCGCTCCAAATGATACTAATGCTCATCCTCATTTGGATAACAGTAGAAAAATTTCTCTGGTCCATAATGGTATAATAGAGAATCATGACTCAATAAGAAAATTATTATTATCTAAAGGAGTCACTTTCTCATCTGAAACGGATACGGAAGTTCTTGTTCAACTTATTTCTGTAATATATCATGAAAATAAATCCTTATCATTTGAAGATGCATTCCGTGTTGCGCTCCATGATGTGGTTGGTACATATGGTGTGGCTGCAATTTGTTCTGATGATCCAGATACTATTTTTGCAGCTAGAATGGGTAGTCCCCTAGTACTTGGTATAGGAGAGCGTGAATACTTTTTAGGGAGCGATGCTTCACCAATAATTGAATATACTCGTCATGTAGTTTTCTTAGATGAAGGCGAGATGGTTAAAATCACAAAGAATAACTACTCAATTAATAGGATAGACAATAATGAGGTTTTATCGAAAAAGATAACCGAATTAGAATTAACTCTAGATCAAATCGAAAAGGGAGACTATGAACATTTTATGTTGAAGGAAATTCATGAACAATCGCATTCAGTCTTAGATACAATGCGTGGAAGATTGAATTTGAAAGATGGAACTACCTTTTTAGGAGGTATTGCTGACTATCTACCTAATATTGTCAATGCACGTAGAATATATATCACAGCTTGTGGAACCTCTTGGCATGCAGCATTGATCGGCAAACATTTAATTGAAGAATACTCTCAAATCCCTGTACATGTAGAGTATGCGTCTGAGTTTAGATATAGAAATGCAGTTATTGATACAGAAACAGTTTTATTTGCAATTAGTCAATCTGGAGAAACTGCAGATACTTTAGCAGCAATAAGAAAAGCAAAGAATATCGGCGCTCTTACCTTAGGTATATGTAATGTAGTTGGTAGTAGTATTGCAAGGGAAACAGATGCGGGGATTTACACTCATGCTGGACCAGAAATTGGTGTTGCATCTACAAAAGGATTTACATCTCAGGTGGCAGTATTGATCATGATCGCATTATCCTTAGGTCGCAAAAAAAATTATGATCTAGATAAATGTAAAGACCTAGTTAATTCTTTAATAAAAATTGATCAAGATATAAAAAATGTACTTGATAATGACAATAAAATTGTTGAGATAGCAAAAAATACATATAAAAAAGAAAATTTTTTATACTTAGGAAGAGGGATGAACTTACCTGTAGCACTAGAAGGTGCCTTAAAACTTAAAGAAATTTCATATATACATGCTGAAGGTTATCCAGCAGCAGAAATAAAGCATGGACCCATTGCCTTAATTGACAAAAATATGCCTATTGTAATCTTAGCTCCTTATGATGATACCTATTCAAAGATTATTTCAAATATTCAAGAAGTCAAAGCTAGAGATGGAATTATAATTACTATTACTGATAAGATTACTGATCAAATAAGTAAGCTTTCAGATTATATATTACAGGTTCCAAATACTCATAAGCATCTATTTCCAATAACTTCATCAATTATTTTACAATTATTAGCATATAATCTTGCATTACTCAGAGGTTGTGATATTGATCAACCTCGCAACTTAGCAAAATCTGTAACGGTTGAGTGATTTCTGATGTATGAAAGGATTGGTCATCTTAGTTTCTCCGTCTAAGATTTCATAAACCCACCTTCCATATTTATCAGTCTTATGTGTTCCATCCTTATTTAGTTTCCAAACAAATTTGTCATTAAATAAAGGTAGTCTAAACTTGATTACTAAAGTGTGTTGTCTAGTATCTTTACTATAATCTAAAACAATTACTTCGTGGATATATTTAGTAATCCATTTTCTCATTTCAGTATAATCTGTTTCTTGTCTTAGTATATCTAATCTATCAAAATGGACACCTAACCAATCAACCCATTTTGATTTTTGGTCTAATGATTGAAGTTGGAATCTATATTTTTCTACCTTAGTCATAATTTCATTTTCTTTGGTTTCAATAGTATCCATCAGAATACCATATTTCTTCTTAATTAATTCACCACCATAATACCTCGTTTCTAAATCCATCTTCCTTTCATCCATATCCATTAATTCTTTATTAAGTTTTTTGATTTTAAGATTATATGACCTCTTAGAGTATTGTGGTTTATTACCCATAATCTCTTTTTTGATTTCTTCTTTATAATTGTATGACATTCCTAGAGTGTTCAATAATAAATCCCAAACATACTTGTTAGTATCAACCATCCTTAATGATTTCTTAATTGGACAAGGGGTGGTTTTCCTTTTTAAGTACATTCTTGAACTATGATTACAACGATACAATTCGTGTTTATTTACTGAGTTCAATCCAATACAATTCATTGGAGTACCATCAGAACATTTAATAATTCCTTTTAGAAGAAAATCTCTTTTGACCTTTTGGTAATGACCTCTATTGTGATTGAACTTTTTTTGGATACTATCAAAGATATCTTTATCTACTAAAGATGGACATTTGTTTGTATGAGTAATACTAGTTGATTTATCGTGGTACACATCTTTACCAATATAATTTTCATTTTGTAGTATTACAGAGATTGAACGAAGTGGAAACCATTCTGTTAAAGAACGAGGTGGTCTTACACCATTAACAAATAATTCATTCCTAATCCAAATAGTAGACTTACCATCATCATACCAATTATATATCTTCTTAACCCATTCAGATTGTTCTTCATCTATTTCTAATTTTTTATCAACAAGTTTATATCCGAAAGGTGATTCACCTTTCATATAACAACCTTCATTAAAAAGTTTGACTCTTGAACGAATACTCTTTCTAACTTGAGTCCTAATTTGTTGTTGATTGACTTTGGTGATGATGGTATCTACCAAATCTGTAATCCAATCCCATTTCTTTGGGGAAGTAGATGTTCCAACAAAAAGATTTACATCCTTCTTTTTCATTGAAAGATGGATGAATTGTTGGTCTTGGTCAAACCTTGTTAATCTAGTATCCTCATCAACCCAAACATTTTTTATTTTACCATCTTCTAACTCATCCATCAGTTCGGTAAATAATGGTCGTCCCCATTTTTTACCTTTTTCATCAGTATGGGGAATATATGGTTTCATACCTGAACCTTGTTCTTGAATTACAACAGGAGAGAGGTTCATCTTCTTTGAAAGTTTAATTCCTCTATCTTTTTGAATACCTAAAGAACTTCCATCTTGTTCCTGTCCAGATGTAGATA
>Ga0257113_1000774_pt1 | contig 10805 bp, 9 predicted proteins | sample LP_taG_4_FD_191568 | JGI IMG/M metagenome (GOLD analysis project Ga0257113, IMG submission 191568) | Marine microbial communities from Northeast Subartic Pacific Ocean, Canada - LP_J_2015_P26_2000m | ecosystem: Environmental > Aquatic > Marine > Oceanic | place: Canada: Northeast Subartic Pacific... | reverse complement strand
CTGATCTCCAGCCCGTTGGGGCGGGTCCACCCATCGGTGACAAGGCCCACTGGATCCGCCAGGCCCGCCACCTGCCTCAGCCCGGACGCCATGCCGGCGATCCGACCCGGGTCCAGGCGCAGGCGGTCCAGCAAGCCCTGTGCCATCCCGGCGGCTTCGCCACGGGCCACGTCATCGGCGTTGGCCCCAAGGAGCTTCGCCACGTCGGCTTCCAGCCGGTCGGCGGCCCCGCGGAGGGCCGCGTCCTTCTGGTCTGTCGGCGTCCGGGCCAGGATCGGGGCCACAGAGCTGGCCCGCCGTGCCAGCTCGGGTATCGAGGTCGGTGTCCCGGGCATGCTCCGCAGGCTACCGAGTGCCCCCGAGGCGTCGGTCGGCGGGGTTGAGCCGCGGGTACCGTGGCACCGGTGGCTCCGGATACCGACGATCAGTCGAACCGACCGGGCGGTAGCGGCTCGTCGGCGGTCGCCGCGGGAATCACCCTGTCCCGAATTGCCGGCCTGGTCCGTGAGTCCCTCCTGAGGTCGGTGCTGGGCCTCGGCCCGGCCGCGGATGCCTTCGCCGCCGCCCTCCGGATCCCCAACCTGCTGCAGAACCTCCTCGGCGAGGGTTCGCTCTCGGCGTCGTTCATACCCGTGTACAGCCGTCTGCTCGGCGAAGGCCGGGACGACGAGGCTGGCCGGGTGGCCGGTGCCGTGGCCGGGCTGCTCACAGCCATGGCAGGCCTCCTCGTCGTGGCCTCCATCGTGCTGGCCAGACCACTCGCCGTGCTCCTGGCGCCGGGCTTCGAGGGCCATCGCCTGGACATGACCGTGGACCTGCTGCGAATCACCACCGGCGGCCTGGGGCTCCTCGTGCTCTCCGCCTGGTGCCTGGGCGTCCTGAACAGCCACGGCAGGTTCTTCCTGCCCTACGTGGCACCTGTCCTCTGGAACGCCGCCCAGGTGGCGGTCCTGGCAGTGGCGGCGTTCGGCGACTGGTCGCCCCGACGAGCCGCCACGGCGCTGGCATGGGGGCTCGTGGCGGGCGGATTCCTCCAGTTCGGCGTACAGGCCATCGCCGTCTGGCGTCTCGCACCCGACATCCGTCCCTCCTTCGGCCGAGGCAACGCAGCCGTGGCCGACGTCCGGAGGCGCTTCGGACCGGCAGTCCTGGGTCGTGGCGTGCTGCAGCTCTCCGGATACCTGGACCTGCTGCTGGCTTCCCTGCTGGTCACGGGAGCCGTCGCCGGGCTGCTGTCCGCCCAGATCCTCTACGCACTACCGGTGGCCCTGTTCGCCACCAGCGTGGCGGCAGCCGAACTTCCCGAGATGTCCCGCCTGACCTCCACAGCCGGCCTGGCAGACCGTGCCCTGGCCGCCCGACGCAGGACCGCATTCTTCGTGGCCTTCTGCACGGTCGCATACCTGGTGCTCGGCGAATCCATAGTTGGTGCACTGTTCGGATGGGGAGCATTCGACGCTGACGACACGCGAACGGTCGCCCTGGTGCTGGCCGCCTACTCACTGGGCCTACCGGCTGTCGCCTCGTCGAGGATCTTCCAGAACACCCTCTATGCGATCGGCGACACCAGAGGCCCCGCCCGCATCGCCGCCCTACGCGTGGGGCTGGCGGCCATAGTGGGGGTCACGCTGATGTTTCCGCTGGACAGGCTGGCGGTCCACGGCGGGGAGCTGCTGGCGCTCGACGGCGTCGGCTGGTTCGAACCGCTGGGCAGCGGCATCCGGAGCGGATCACCGGACCCGCACCTGGGTGCGGTCGGCCTGGCCCTCGGCTCGGCCTGCGCCGCCTGGTTGGAGTTGGCGTTGCTCAGCCGTCGTTGCCGCCGATCGATCGACGGAACCTCAGGGCCTTCAGCGGTCATGTCCCGCCTGGCGCCCGCCACCGGCGCCGCCGTGATCGTGGCCCTTTTGGCCAGGTGGGCCACCGACGGCCTTCCTGCGATCGCCGTGGCGCCGATAGGGCTGGCCCTCGCCGGCGGCGCCTACGTCCTGGTGGCTGCAGCCACCGGGGTGGCCGAGGCCGGCCTGGTCACAGGCCCGGTCCGGCGTCGGCTTCGCCGCTGACTCCAGGGGGCCACGAACGCGGCCGTCAGGCCGGAAGCACGACCAGGTCGTCGGCGTGGATCACCTCGTGTGCCATGCCTTCAGGCAGGTCCGGGGTGCGTAGTCCCATGTGTGCACGCAGCAGGGCGGAGTCGTGGCGGACCATGCCCTTGGCGAACACCGTGCCGGTGAGGTCACATACCTCCACCGCCGAGCCGGCTTCCCAGGTGCCGTCCACCTGCACCACGCCGGCCGGGAGCAGCGAGACCCTCCGCCCCTCCAGGGCCAGCCGGGCTCCCGCATCCACGACGATGCGTCCAGCCGAGCCGACGGCGAAGGCGATCCAGAGGCGCCTCGCCCCAAGGTCGGAGTCCCGTGCGTGGACGACGGTTCCGACACCCGGAGCACCGTCGCAGGCATCGACCATCACGCCGGCCCGACCCGCATCGGCAATCACGGTCCTGACCCCCGACCAGCTGGCGATCTTGGCGGCGGCCAGCTTGGATGCCATGCCGCCACTGCCCCGAACCGACCCGGCGGAACCGGCGAGGCCCTCCAGTTCCTTGTCGATCTCGATGATCTCCTCGATGAGCGAAGCCTCGGAGTCCATCCTCGGGTCGGCCGTGAAGAGACCCGGGGTGTCGGTCAGGAGCACCAGGGTGGCTGCGTCGACCAGATGCGCCACCAGGGCGGCGATGCGGTCGTTGTCTCCGAACCGGATCTCGTCGTCGGCGATGGCATCGTTCTCGTTGACCACCGGCACCACGCCCAGGTCCAGCAGGCGGTTCAGGGTCCCCCGGGCGTGCAGGTACTGGGCCCGTACGAAGAAGTCCAACGGGGCCAGCAGTACCTGGCCGGCTACCAGCCCGTGACGACCCAACTCCTCGCGGTAGGTGCGTATGAGGGCGCCCTGCCCGACGGCGGACACCGCCTGGAGGGTCACCGGATCCCTGGGGCGCCTGGACCCGCCCATGCCCAACTCCGGCAGCCCGGCGGCTATCGCCCCCGATGTGACCACGACGACGCGTCGGCCGCTGGAACGCAGGGCCGCCACCTCGTCGCAGAGCTTGGCGACCATGGAACGATCCACGACACCCTCGTCGTCGGTTATCGACGAGGTGCCGATCTTCACGACGGCGGTGTCACCCCGGCGTGCCATCAGTCCTCTTCGTAGGTGAACTCGAGCCGACCGATCCGCACGGGCTCGCCGTCGCGCACCCCCGCCCGCTTGAGTGCCCTGTCGACGCCCATTCGCTTCAGGCGGTCCTGCAGGTAGTAGAGGGCGTCGTGGTTGGTCAGGTCGTTCAGGTTGGCCACCCGCGCCACCCTCCGGTCCGTGACCTCCCAGGTCCCGTCCTCGCCCCGCTGCACGTTCACGTCCTCGGTGGCGGGCCTGTGGACCACCACGGCCGGCCCCTCGGGCGGGACCTCCCTGGCCTCCACGACGAGGTCCACCAGACGGTGGACGAGTGGGTCCAGGCCCTCGCCGGTCATGGCCGAGATCCTCTCGCCATCGAAGACGACGTCGGCCTCGGCCACGTCGGATCTGGATCCGACGATGAGGCGTGGTCGATCCAGGAGCTCCGGCCTGTATGCACCCAGCTCACCCAGCAGGACCTCCAGCTGGCGCTCGGGCGTCTCCATGGCCGTCGGCGCCAGGTCGATCATCACGAGGAGGACGTTGGCGCGTTCGATGTGGCGGAGGAACCGGTGGCCCAGTCCCCTCCCCTCGCTGGCGCCCTCGATGAGGCCCGGAATGTCGGCAACCACGAACTCGGGTCGCCCGTCCGGCCGGACCACCCCCAGGTTGGGCTCCAGCGTCGTGAAGGGGTAGTCGGCTATCCGCGGCTTCGCCGCCGAGACCCTCGAGATGAGGGTGCTCTTTCCGACGTTCGGATATCCCACGAGGGCCACGTCGGCCATGAGGCGCAGCTCGAGGCGCAGCCACCGTTCCTCGCCCTCCTCTCCCTGCTCGGCGAAGGACGGCGCCCGGCGCCTGTTGCTCAGGAACTTGGCGTTGCCACGGCCGCCATGGCCCGCCTCTGCGGCCAGCCAGCGGTCACCGTGGTTGAGCAGGTCGGCAAGCAGCTCACCTGAGTAGAGGTCGTGCACCGTGGTCCCCTCGGGGACCTTCACGACCAGGTCGTCTGCGGCCCGCCCGTGGCGCTTGGCGCCCGACCCGTGGGTACCGCTACCGGCGCGCCGGTGGGGATGGTCGCGGAACGACAGGAGGGATGCGACGTTGTGGTCGGCCTCCATCCAGATGCCGCCACCGTCGCCACCGTCGCCACCATCGGGGCCGCCCTTGGGTACATGGGCCTCCCGACGGAACGACACGGCTCCCGCCCCTCCGTCGCCGCCGCGCACGTTGAGCCCGCATTCGTCGACGAACTGGGACATGGGGACGAGCCTACTGAGGTGGTTGGTCCGGCCCGTTGGACTTCGGGCCTCCCTAGGGTGGCCCGATGGAAGACCGCGACCCCCCCACCGGGGAGCACGACAAGACCGAGCGGGCAAGGACATGGGCGTCGACGATGGACGGCCACGCCACCCACCACCTACGGACCGCACACCGTGACAGCCACGCGGCCATCGCAATCGCCCCACCCGTCGACCGCAGGGATCGGGAGGGCCCCGACGGCCTGCTCCCGGCAGAGGGGGCCACGCGGGCCAACGGCGCCGGCGACCGCCATGCCGCCGAGGAACCCGACCCGTTCCGGACCTGCTTCGAGCGCGACCGCGACCGGATCCTCCACGCCACGGCATTTCGACGCCTGGCCGGCAAGACCCAGGTCTTCGTGTTCCCCGAGGACCACCAGCGGTCCCGCCTGACGCATGCCCTTGAAGTCGCCCAGGTGGCCCGGGCCATCGCCACCAGCCTCGGCCTGAACGTGCCCCTCACCGAGGCCATCGCCCTGGGCCACGACTGCGGACACGGTCCGGGTGGACATGCCAGCGAGGACGCCCTGACCCCATACGTGGAGGGTGGCTACGACCACGCACGTTGGGGAGCCGACGTGACCCTGGAGCCGCTCAACCTCTGCCGCGAGACCCTGGACGGCATCCGGAACCATTCCTGGTCGCGCCCCGCCCCGTCCACGCCGGAGGGTGAGGTCGTGAGCTGGGCCGACAGGATCGCCTACGTATGCCACGACTTCGAAGATGCAGAGCACACCGGGATCGTGGCCGCACACGAACTTCCGGACCTGGTCCGGGAGCGCTGCGGAACCACCCGCCGCGAGCAGTTGGCGGCCTTCATAGGCGGCGTGGTGACGGCGTCGGCCCGGTGCGGTCGCATCGGCATGGACGCCGACGCCGCGGACGCCCTGAGCGCCTTCCGGAGCTTCGACTACGAGAGGATCTACCTCCGCCCGGAATCGGTCGACCAGGCGGCAAGGGTGGTCGATCTGCTGCGGGCCCTCGTGGACCACTTCACGGCGCGCCCCACGGACCTGCCATCGGATGCGCTCCCGGAACCGGATGCCTCGGGCAGCGACGCGGTGCGCCTCGCTGCCGTCCGGCACGTCAGCGGGATGACGGACCGCTACGCCTGCAGGAGCGCCATGCGACTCCTGGACTGGGAGGTGGACCGACTCCCTGCTGCCCTGGACTTCGGGCCCTAGGGCCGGACTGGCCTACAGCGGCAACGCAGTGTCGCCTACCGAGATGCTCAGTCGGTGAGGATGTCCACCAGCTTGCGACCGGCACGGCGACCGAACTTCACGACGCCGTCGGCGGTTGCGAACAGGGTGTCGTCATTGCCTCGACCCACGTTCGCACCGGGGTGGATCTTGGTACCACGCTGGCGGATGATGATGCTGCCGGCGGTCACCCGACCACCGTCGTAGACCTTGACGCCAAGACGCTGTGCGTTGGAGTCCCGGCCGTTGCGGGTGGAACCGCCGCCCTTGGTCTTTGACATGTCCTCAGCCCTTCGTGATCCCGGTGATCTCGATCTCGGCCAGGTGCTGGCGGTGTCCCCACCGGCGACGCTGGTTGCTCTTGTTCTTGTAGGTGAAAGCCCTGATCTTGGGGCCCTTCACATCGGCCACGATGCGGGCCGAGACGTTCGCACCTGCGAGGGCCTCAGGGGTGGCGAGCACCTCGTCACCGTCGACGACCATCACGGTCGTCAACTGGACCTCGGTGTCTACGGCGCCAAGGCGCTCGACGACGACCCGCTGGCCCTCCTCGACCCGATACTGCTTTCCGCCTGTGGCGATTACTGCGTACATAGTGTCCTCACGATATCCGGGGCCGCCTGTGGCGCCACCGCCCACCACCAACCGGAGGTGTGACGATTGCCCACTGGTCGGACCTCAGACCCGGTGTCCGTCCGTTCAACGCTGCCCGGCCCGGCCCGAACCGGCCAGCAGCTCGTCGTCCAGGATCCGACCACGGCTCGCGCAGTCGGCGCACGCCGTGCTGAAGGACTCCAACAGGCCCTCGCCGATCCGCTTCCGGGTCATCTCGACGATGCCCAGCTCCGAGATGTCGAACACCTGCGTCCTCGTCTTGTCCCTGCCCAGGGCGTCACGCAGCGTGGTTGCCACCGCCTCCCGGTTGGCCCTCACCTCCATGTCCACGAAGTCGATCACGATGATGCCGCCGATGTCCCTCAACCTCAGCTGCCGGGCAATCTCCTCAGCAGCCTCCAGGTTGTTCCTGAACACGGTCTCCTCGAGGCTGGACCGACCGACGTTCTTTCCGGTGTTCACGTCGATCACCGTCAGGGCCTCGGTGTGCTCGATGATGAGGGAACCTCCGGAAGGCAGCCAGACCTTGCGATCCAGTGCCTTGCGGAGCTGCTCGTGCACATGGTGCCTCTCGAACAGCGGAAGCGACTCGGTCTCCGGGTCGTGGTAGGAGATGCGTGACACCAGCGCCGGGTTGACGCTGTCCACGTAGGTGCGTACCCGTTCGTACATTTCGGCATCGTCGATGACGACTCCACGGAAGTCCTTGTTGAACTCCTCACGGACGAACCGGAAGGCCATCTCAGGCTCCCTGTAGAGAAGCCTCGGGGCCTGCGAGCGCTTCGCCAGGGCCTCGATCTCGTCCCACTGCGTGAGGAGCCGACGAACGTCGCGCTCGACCTCCTCGGCGGTGATGTTCTCCGCCGCCGTACGCACGATGATGCCGTGCTGCTTGGGCTTGACCCGGTCCAGGATCGACCGCAGTCGCTTCCGCTCCAACTCTGGCAGGCGCTTCGAGATCCCGAAGGTGGAGCTGTTCGGAACCAGCACGACGAACCTCCCGGGGAGGGAGACCTCCTGGGTCAACCGGGCGCCCTTGTGGGCAATCGGGTTCCTGGTGACCTGGGCGATGATCGTCTGCCGTGCCCTCAGCACCTGCTCGATCCGCGGCCTCCCCTTGCCATCGAAGTCGGCATCCGAATACTGGATGTCACCCCGGTAGAGGACCGCGTTCTTGGGAGTGCCTATGTCCACGAAGGCGGCCTCCATGCCCGGGAGGACGTTCTGGACCTTCGAGAGGTACACGTTTCCGTGGATCTCGCTGACGTCGTCAGCCGGGTGCGACAGGTAGTGCTCTATGAGCTGTCGCCCCTCCATCACCGCGATCTGGGTGACGCCACCGCTCACGCTGACGCACATGAGGTAGCGGCCAATGGGCTTCCCGCGGCGTTCGCGACCACGACGACGCCTGAGGGTGTCCTCGTCCAGCTCCAACGGAGCATCGTCGGTTATGGCCTCCACGGGACGGTTGCCCTGCCCCTGGCGGCGACCCTGGTCCTGCCTGCCCTCACCGGAGGACCCACCCTCGCCATCACCACCGGATCGGCCACGACCGCCGCGCCTACGTCGGCGTTTACGTCCACCACCCGATCCGGGCTGGTCCTGACCGCCATCGCCGTCCGCTGCCGGACGGCTGTCGCCGATCTGCGGAGCCGGTCGGCTGTCGCCGATCTGCGGCTTCCTGGCGCCTTCCGGTGACGGTCGACCATCGCCGACCCTCGGGGCGGCAGGAGCCTCAGCGGCGCCTGGACCGGTTGTGTCGGTTCGGCCCGTATCGGACCGGGTTTCGTTGCCCGTGTTCTCGGACATATCTGGTTTCCCTTCTCATCACGCCGGCACCGTGGCCGACGGGGCAGGGCTGACCGGGGCCGTCAACGGCTCCTCGCGATCGTCTCCCTGCGACATCCATTGGTGCATCCTGCACACAGTCCCAGCCTTCAACGGCGGATATAGAGCCGTCAACAACTCGGTGGGCCTGAGTGCGCGGGGTTGGGTCCCCAGGTCGGCCAACAGCCGAACCCCGGTTTCCGTGGTCCCGGTGACGTCCAGCGCCAGAACATGGGGCCGGAGGTCTTCGACCACCGGCTTGCCCTTGCGTTCACGCTCGACGACGATCTCATCGCGGGCCAGCACGTCGGCCACCCACGCATTCATCTGTTCCATGTCCACGCCGTCCACCTCTATCAACCAGGTGCACGACGTGACAGCCTGCTGGAGCGAGTCGCCCTTCTCCACCGGAGCGACAGCCACGACGTCCAGCCCTATGGGCAGTGCCTCCGTGAGGCGCTCCGCCAGGTCCACCGACCGCTCTGTGCTCCAACCTGCGGCCTCGCCCTCCTCGTCGGAGAGTTCGAGTTCCAGGAACTCGGCCTCCGACTCGTGCCCGGTCGAGAGTGCCAAACCGAAGGACACCTTCGGACGGGGTGAGAAGCCCTGGCTGTAGGCCATCCCCAGGCCGACCCGACGCAGTGCCCGTTCCCAGATCCGGGCGACGTCCCGGTGACTGGTGAAGCGCACCTTGCCCTTCTTGGAGTACCGGATCCGGAGGCGCATCACGCCACCACCATCTCGGAGCCCTGCTCCACGACGGGACGAGACGTCAACACCACCGGCACATCGCCACCGGCGCTCCGATCCTGTCCGGTCCCCTGGCTCCCGCCAGCCGGCGGCACGGCCGATGCCACGACGTGCTCGATCCCGAAGCCGGTGCAGGCCCCGCAGTCGTAGCAGGGAATCCACCGGCAGTCCTCCAGGCCCACCTCGGCGAGGGCATCGCGCCAGTCCTGCCACAGGAAGTCCTTGTGGAGGCCCGCCGAGAGGTGGTCCCATGGAAGGGCCTCCTCGGAGGTCCGATGTCGGTATACGAGGTCCTCGAAGGTCATGCCGTGGGCTTCCATGGCGGTCTCCCACAGACGGATGTCGAAGTGCTCGCCCCATTCCTGGAACACCCCACCGGCCCGCCACACGTCCTCGATGACCCGACCAAGGCGTCTGTCGCCGCGGCTCATCATCCCCTCCACGACCGAGGCCCGGGCATCGTGCCACTTCAACTGCACACCCCGGTAGGCCTTCGGTTGGCGCTTCAGCTCGTCGCGCAGCAACCCGATCTTGCGGCGCAGCTCATCCTCGGTGTTCTGTCCGAACCACTGGAAGGGCGTGAACGGCTTGGGCACGAAGCCACCCACCGACACCGTCACGGAGGGGCCGCTCTGGTGTCGCCGCCCGACCTCGATGCACTTCCGGGCCATCTCCAGGATCGCCAGGGTGTCCTCATCGGTCTCCGTCGGAAGGCCGGTCAGGAAGTACAGCTTCACCCGACGCCAGCCCTGCGAGTACGCGGACTCGACGGCCGCATACAGGTCCTCTTCGCTGATGAGCTTGTTGATGACCTGGCGCATGCGCCACGTTCCCGCCTCGGGAGCAAAGGTGAGGCCGGTGCGACGGCCCCTCTGGACCTCCGCGGCGATCCCCACGGTGAAGGCGTCCACCCGGAGGCTGGGCAGCGAGACGGAGACCTGACCACAGGCATCGTCTGCAACAGCGGCGGTAACGACCTCCTGGATCCCGCTGAAGTCGGCCGTACTCAGCGACGTGAGTGAAACCTCGTCGTAACCGGTCCGACGAAGCCCCTCGGCCACCATTGTGCGGACCTGTTCGGCGGGACGCTCGCGAACCGGGCGGGTGATCATTCCCGCCTGGCAGAACCGGCAGCCCCGGGTGCAACCCCTGAACACCTCGACGTTGAGGCGGTCGTGGATCACCTCGGTGAGGGGCACCAGCTGGTTCTTCGGATACGGCCAGTCCGCCAGATCGGCCACGGTGCGCTTCTCCACCACCGGCGGGGCATCATCGATCGGCACCACCCCGGTGAACACGCCACCATCGAACTCCGCCCGGTAGAGCGAGGGGACGTAGACGCCCGTGACCCCCGAGAGGGCTCGCAGCAGCTCGGCCCGGGAGCCTGAGCCGGCGGCCTTCCATGCCGCTACCACCTCGGTGATCTCCCCGACCACCTCTTCGCCGTCCCCGAGGACCGCTGCGTCCACGAAGTCGGCCATCGGCTCAGGGTTGTAGGAGCAGTGGCCGCCAACGAGGACCAGCGGATGCTCCGGGCCGCGATCCGCGGCCCGGACCGGCAGGCCGGCCAGGTCGAGGCATTCCAGGACGTTCGTGTACACGAGCTCCGCAGCAAGGTTGAAGGCCAGGATGTCGAACTCCCCGGCAGGCCTGTGGGTGTCCACGGAGAACAACGGAAGGCCCTCGCGGCGCAGCACCTCGGCCATGTCGGTCCATGGCGCGTAACTCCGTTCGGCCTCGGCGTCGGGCCGTTCGTTCAGGATCTCGTACAGGATCTGGAGACCCTGATTGGGAAGGCCTACCTCGTAGGTGTCCGGGTAGAGGAGGAGCCAGGCCACCGCCTCGGGGCGGTGGTCCGGGACGGTCATCCCGTCCTCACATCCGATGTAGCGGGCCGGTTTCTGCACCTCGGCCAGGACACGTTCGAGTT
>Ga0257113_1000768_pt1 | contig 10848 bp, 9 predicted proteins | sample LP_taG_4_FD_191568 | JGI IMG/M metagenome (GOLD analysis project Ga0257113, IMG submission 191568) | Marine microbial communities from Northeast Subartic Pacific Ocean, Canada - LP_J_2015_P26_2000m | ecosystem: Environmental > Aquatic > Marine > Oceanic | place: Canada: Northeast Subartic Pacific... | reverse complement strand
TTATGACATCTTCTGCCAGTTTTGAGTATGTCCTTTGTACCTGCAGGGCTTTTTCATGGGCCATTCGTTTGACAAAACTTTTTGCAGACTCGCTTTTCTCCGGTGTTTCATTAATTATTGGAGTGTGACAGTCAAATTGGAGGCCATATTTTTTCAAAAACATCTTGCGACGAGGTGAAGAAGAGGCCAGACACAAAGGGCGATGCTGTATAAACTGGGACATTCTATGAGAGTTTAAAGCAGATTGTTTATAAAGTTGCAGACGATGCAGGTAATTGCATACATTCCTGTCTGGAATCAGGATTTCAGTTGAAGGCCATTTGAAGACGTGTACTGAATTTGAAATTTTTTGACTCGAAGTTAGTTTGCACTGTTTTTTTAGATTTTGGTTTGTAAATATTGTCGATGTAGTAGCTAAGTATTTTTCGAACAACTGGAGCAGCAACTCTTGAACCGCCACCACCGTGTTCAACCAGTGCTATCACTGAAATTTCCGGATCTTCCGCTGGCCCAAAAGCTACAAACCAGGCATGGTTCTGAAATTCTTTTTTTAGCTTTGCTTCTTCGTCAAGTGTCTCCATGGTTTTGTGACTGATAACCTGTGAGGTCGCAGTTTTTCCAGCAACAGTAAATTCTTCAAACTGAACTTTACGGGCAGTTCCACCAGCTTCATTTACCACTGCAATCATTCCCTTGCGGATTAAGCTCAAATATTCTTTGTTTAAAGGTATTTGTTGAGGTGCCGTTCCTTCATCTTCCAAAAAAAGCCTGGGTGGCACCCACATTCCGTCATTTGCAAGAATATTAATCATATTAATTACCTGAAGCGGCGTAACAATAATAAATCCCTGCCCGATTGACATGGAAGGGGTTTCACCACCATACCATGGTTCGTTAAAAACTCTTTTTTTCCAACTGCTGCTGGGAATTAATCCGGCTTTTTCATTCAAGAGCCCAACTCCGGTTAATTTTCCCAGGCGGAACAGGCTTGCGTATTTATGCAACTCATCAACTCCTGCTCCCATTCCAGTATTATAGAAAAAGACGTTGCATGATCCTTTAATTGCGTCATGCAGTTTAACTCTTCCATGGCCCGTTTCCTCCTTCCAGCATTTAAATGGTTCACTGCGTCCTTTAACATGAAAAAACCCATTACAGACATATTCTGTTTCAGGTGTAATAGCACCCTTTTCAAGTCCGGCATAAGCTGTGACTACTTTAAAAATTGATCCGGGAGCATAGAGACCTTGAATAGCTTTGTTTTCCATAGGATGTTGTGGATTTTCCAAGAGACGTTTCCAATTTTCCGGATCTATTCCTCCGGAAAACAAATTTGGATCAAAATCAGGAAAACTTGCCAGGGCAAGAATTCCGCCGGTTTTTGGATTCATGACAATTACCGCACCGCTTTCACCCTTCATGGCATCAGTTGCAACTTTCTGGAGACGGACATCCAGGCTCAAAGTGATATTTTTTCCAGGCACAGAGGGGACAGGTTCTCCTAAAACCTGCAGTTCCCTCCCCATATGATCAACTTCAGCCTGTCGGCCGCCATCGAGTCCAATCATGTGATCGTTCTCAAGAAGTTCAACTCCGGAGTGACCGACAATCTGGCTGGAACTCCGTTTCTCTGCCGGCAATTCTGACCAATCTTCCTGGACAATTCCAACATAGCCGATAAGATGAGATGCAAAGTTTTTTTGTGGATAAAATCTGCTTGGACGGACCACAACAGAAACACCTGGGAAATCATCCTGAAATGTTTCCAGATGCATGGCTTTTTCATATTCCAAGTCTTCTTCAAGTATAATTGGCCTAAACTGAGCCAAATCCTGATTGGCATCAATTTTTTCCTGTAGTGCAGAATAGGAGATTTTGAGAGATTCTGAAACTTTGTGCAAAGTTGTTTCCAGATTTGGCGTGTCCTCTCTTATCAGGAGCAGTTGGTATGCAGGGCGGTTTTCGGCCAGTAAAACTCCATTCCTGTCATAAATATTTCCACGCAAAGCAGGTTCCGGAACCAGACGAATGCGGTTGCCCTGAGAAAATTCGAGATATTTTTCGCCCTGGGAAATTTGCAGATACCAAAGACGCGAAGCCAGCAGGGAGAAAATCAAAATTACGACTCCACCCAAAATAATGAGGCGAATCCGAATCCGGTCCAACTCTTCAAATTCAAGAGGATTCAGTTTCATGCTGTATCCCCTATGAAATGATTTTCTCCCCAAATTACACTTTGAAGAATAAATGGGGTTACCAGCCCATGCAAAACGGCAAGTGGAAGAGTTGAGGTCAGCATTAGAGAAGATTGGTTCAGCCCAGTTTCCAGCATGCCCAGAATGGATAGAGATATCCAACCCTCCAGGATTGTCATAACTGAGACAGCAAGGCTGACTGCAAAAAAAGTATTTGCGTAAAATAATTTAATTAACTGACGGGCAAGTAACAGGGTTACAAAAAAAGAAATTCCATAAAGCCCTATGTAACCATGCGAAAGTGAGTCTAAAATCATTCCCGCAAATACACCAAGAAATGACAGCGAAATTGAAGAATGACGGAATGTCAGCACAAGTATCAAAATAAGCATCCAGTTTATTTTTAAACCGATTGGCAGAAAATAGTAGTTGAAAACGATGTTCATCAAGACACCGATTAACAAAAACCCTAAAGAAAGCATGAATAATCGCATCATTCAACAGACAAATTAGAATCAGATTTGGAAGGCAAAATTGTAAATACCTCTTCTATTTGATTAAAGTCAACAGCACTGTCCAATCTTGCAGTTTTGAAAAGTTCATGGGGTTCGCGGTTGATTCCACTGACCCAGCCAATTAGGATTCCTTTAGGATACAGATTCCCAAGACCACTGGAAATAACGCGATCTCCAATTTTAATTTTCGCATGCTGATTAATTTGCCTCATTTCCATGCCATCGTGAGTTCCATAAATCAAACCTCTAACGCGATTACGTTGAATCAAAGCAGGAACACGGCTGCGGTGGTCAATAATCAGTTGTACTGAAGACTGATAAGGTGAAACAGACTGAATACGGCCGACCAACCCCTCTTTGCGGATAACAATGTAGTTCCGCTGAAGCAATTGGTTGCTGCCGCGGTTTATCAAGCGAATCTGATGAGTGTTGTCTGCAGACTCTCCAATAATTTCTGAAAATATTTCCTTGTGGGCTTTTTTTTGTGCAAAGAGCAGTTGAGACCTCAATCTGAAAAACTGTACAGAATTCTCAATGTGCTGATTCAGCTTCTCTTCCATATTCAGCAACTGCTGTTTGAGCAGCTTATTCTCTTCATTAACCTCAATAAGATTTATGTAAGAATTCCAGGTATTTTTTATAGTTGATACGACAGACTGCACTGAGGTCTGCACGGGGTATGTTATGGTTTGTACTGCCATTTGAAACCTGGATGTACCTTGCTCGTTATATGTTTGATACATTAGGAAAAACAGAACAATGAGGGTAGCAACGATGGAAATATAAAGACGGTAAGTACCGATAAACTTGAACATATTTTTATTAACGAGTGCTTTTTGTCAGTTGATTACTGTGGAACAGAATTCTTAAAACTTCAGACAATTTCCCTTAGGAGTACTACGGGTTTCAGCATGTAGTCTGCCTGGTTAATTTCTTTGAGAGCTTTGTGGACCAATCCTTCTTTACAGTTCTGGAGTGTCAGTGTGAAAATCACTGTTTCCTCGCCTTCTTTACCAATACGGTGGTACTGCGGCAACTGCTCCAAAGCATATATGTTAATTGAATGCCGCTCAAAGATACTGCCGTAGTGACCGAATATTCCCGGCTGGTCCCGAACTTCAAAGCGTAATGTGTGGCGAAATTGTATGTTGTCCATCGATTCAATCTCTAACTTCTTGTTAGAAGGAGGAGGAGGGAATGGTTCAGGGTGTCTTTGAATTTTGTTCAGGTCAGAAACAATCGCCGAGGCAGTCGGTAGACTGCCGGCACCTTTGCCGATCAGGGTGATGTCATCTGCATACTTCCCTGAAAGCGTCACAGCATTTGTTGATCCGGTTATTTTTGCCAGCATATCGTCTTTTTCAATCATGAGCGGCAAAACATAAACCTGTATTCCCTGATCACTGAGGCGAAGATTTGCGATCAATTTAATGCTCCGGCCCATTCGTTCAGCATATTCAAAATCAGCCAGTTCCAAGTGATCGATTCCCTCCAAATTGATTTGCTCAGGCGCAAACCACTGACCAGTAATTAAATAAGTCAGAATTACGAGTTTGTAACGGGCATCAATTCCCTTGATATCGTTTGTCGGATCCTGTTCTGCAAATCCCAATTCCTGAGCCTGTGAAAGTGCAGTCTCAAAAGAAAGGTCATTGCATTCCATTTCACTTAGAATGTAGTTTGTTGTACCGTTCAGAATTGCCCGGATACCCTGAATATCCTGTACTTGCAGATAATCTTTAAGTAACCGCAAAACCGGAATTGCTCCAGCCACAGCCGCTTCAAAAAGCAAATGACGTCCGTTTTCTCGCGCGACTGCCATCAGTTCAGCACCGTGAACCGCAATCAAATCCTTATTTGCAGTAACGACATGTTTCCCGTTCTTTAAGGCCTTTGTGATCAGTTCACGGGAAAATCCGCTTCCTCCTATGGTCTCAACAATTACATTAACCTGTGAATCAGCAAGAAGTTTATCCGGATTATCATAAAACAATTCCGGTCTTTTTTCGAACCATGGCCTGGCAAATTTCCCCTTAGTATCACTTTCCAGAATTCCCACGAGATTAATGGTTGCATCAGGTTCTTTGCTATGTTGTTCTAAAACGTGTGCGACACCACTGCCAATTGTACCGAACCCGGCAATTGCTATATTTAATGCTGACATCAGTTTGATTTTTTTATTGTTGAATATTATTAGTTAACAGAAGAAATTTCTGCAATTGCATCCATTTCAACATCTGCTCCTTTTGGTAAATTACTTACTTCTACACATGCCCGTGCAGGTTTAGAAACATCAAAATATTCTGAGTATATTTCATTTAACTCACCAAATTGAGCCAGATTTTTCATGTAAATTGTGACTTTCAGTACACGTTCCAATCCCGAACCTCCTGCTTCCAGAATTATTTTAAGATTTAAAAGTACCCGGTGACATTGTTCTGCAAACGAATTCCCAACCAGTTCTCCACTCTCAGGATCAAGTGGGATTTGTCCGGAAACATACAGGATGTTACCGCAGCTTACGGCTTGAGAATAAGGGCCTACGGGTGCAGGCGCCTTTGATGTTTTGATAATTGAACGTGACATTTTCTGGTTTACTCAGAATATTATTTATCAATTTTTCTTTTTAGAAATTGATACCACTGCAAGCGGTCGAAGATACTTTGATCCATCGCAAACCAATCTGCGCAGCCGAGTGTTGCCGCTTCTTCGAGCAATTGCGGTGATTTAATGTTGCCATTAATTATCATTGGCTTGTCAGTATACTTTGCTGACCAGTGGCACAAAGGTTCTTTGTTTTCAAAACACTTATTCATTGCATGGATAGCGAGTGGATGGAAAATATCTACACCTGCATTTTCCAGTAATGTCAACATTTTTTTAAGATCTTTGGGCTTGAATCCATCATCAATTTTATCAAAGATGGAAAAGTAATAACTAAGTGGAATTTTGACCGACTCACGTTTCTTGATAGAGTTGACTACATCCAGTGCCAGTTGCACACGATTCTCAATCTTTGCTGTACCATATTCGTCATCACGATTGTTAAGTTTTATACAACAACATTGATCCAGCAATTGTTGTTCAGTTCCATTTATTTCAATAAAATCCATACCGACTTCTTCTGCACGTTCAGCAGCATGCACAAAATTGAGTACAATCTCTTCAACATCACCTTGATCGAATTCACGGCTGATGTCAAAATCCCGACCAAAATTCAGCACAGAAGGCCCCACAGGCTGTTCACCACAAGCACTTTCAGAAGTCTGTGCACCTGCGTGACTGAGACGGATTCCGATAGTGGCACCCTCTTTTTTTACACCCTGGGCTAATTTTCCCAAACCCTCAAGATGCTCTTCATCTGAAATTCCCAGCTGGTTGACGTGACTTCGCCCCTGCTTTGTCACATAGGCAGACTCCACAATTATCGTACCTGCACCCTGCCGTGCTAAAGAACGGTAGTGTTTGATTATTGCCAGTGTTACTTTGCCATGTACATCCGCGTGATCGTCCACTGTTGGCGGTGCAAGGATACGATTCCGGAACTGAATTCCTTGAACTTTGAAGGGCTGAAACACGGCCCCGATTTTTGACTGAGCAATTTTTGTTGAAATTGAACTAGATTTTGATACGGAAGGCATTGCTGTTTCTATGTGTTGATTGTTAAATGATTAACGCTGTACTTTTTCTTCTAAGCCAGATTGACCGAACCGTTTTTTCAGTTCTTGTGAAATATCTTCTACTGTAATCCCCTGATATCCCATCAAGATGAGCAAGTGAAACCAGAGATCGGTAATTTCGTGTATTTGTTCTTTCCTGTTCTCGTTTTTTGTAGCCAGAATTACTTCGGCAGATTCCTCACCAATTTTTTTCAAAATGGAATCTATACCTTTGTCCATCAAGGAGGCCACATATGAATTATCCGGAGAGTAATTTTTTCGTTCCAGGATAACATCATAAACCCTTTGAAACATTGTTGCCGAGGTTCCTGTTTTCATTTTTCAATATCTCTTTGATTCCTCAGACCCAGCGTTTCGATTTTTTTACGTAAAGTGTTTCTGTTAATTCCCAAAATTCTGGCTGATTTTTGCTGGTTCCAGTTAGTTTGTTCAAGGAGTAATTTCAGCAGGGGCCGTTCTACCTGAGGCAGTACTTCCGCCAACAGTGAATCTCTGTCGAATTCAACTGCATCCCGAACCAGTCCTTCCAGTTTTAAAGATGCAACCTCTTCAAGGCTTTCTCCAGAATCTGTTACAGGCTGAGGCCTGAACAAATTTTTTGGCAAAGAGTCCAACATTATTGTGCCAGTGACATTGGTTATCATCAAGCTCTTGACAGTATTTTCCAATTCACGGATATTTCCCGGCCAGTTATAAAGAGCAAACACACGCATCACTTCTGGTTCTACTGCTTTGCGTCCGACAGCCATTTCTTTGCTTCCCTTCTGCAGAAAATGTTCAGTTAAAACCGGAATATCTTCCCGTCGTTCACGCAACGGAGCAATGTTAAGCGGAAAAACATTCAGCCGATAATACAGGTCAGTCCGGAAGTTTGAATTTTTTATCAAATCTTCCAGGTTCTGGTGCGTGGCAGCAATCACTCTCATATTTGTCGTGATTAGCTCGTGCCCCCCAACTCGTTCAAATTGTTTTTCCTGCAAGACCCTCAAGAGTTTACTCTGGAGCCTCATCGGCATGTCTCCAATCTCGTCCAGAAACAACGTTCCCTGACTGGCAAGTTCCAGTTTACCACGCTTGCGTTCGGTTGCACCAGTAAAAGCACCTTTTTCGTGACCGAATAATTCTGATTCCATCAACTCTGAAGGAATCGCAGCACAGTTAATTGCAACAAATGGTTGACTGGAGCGTAAAGAATGCTGGTGAATGGAACGTGCAATCAGTTCCTTCCCTGTTCCGCTTTCGCCTTGAATGAGTACTGTCAAATCTGTAGCTGCGACTCGACCGATTGCCTTATACAGGTCGCGCATCACTTTGCTTTGACCGGCCAGTAAATCGTCTGCTTTTTTTCCGGATTTTATTCTTTTAGTTTCCGGAGTACTCAGCGGAACTCTAAGCGCACGTTTTACCAGTTCTTCAATTTCATCAATGTTAAAAGGCTTGGCCACATAATCAAAAGCACCGGCTTTCATTGCTTCAACAGTGTTATACATCGTACTCTGGCCGGTCATGACGATAGTCAACAGAGACGGAAATTCTTTTAAAATTTCCCGGGTGAATGAAAGACCGTCTTTTCCGGGCAGGTTAATGTCAACAAAAGCGAGACGGATCGGATGTTTCTGGAGGAGTGGTCTTGCTTCCAGAACGTCCGCAGCCAGATGAGGAATATAGCCGGCTTGTGATAAAGTGCGTTCCAGAACCCAGCGGATACTATGCTCATCATCCAAGACCAATATTTGAGATGATTCTTTGCTTTGTTCAATTATCTCCTGTTTGGACATAGTTTATTTTTTTCTTTTTTGAATCCAAGCACGAAAAACAATTTGTCCTGCCGGCGGAAAAAGTCCTTCAGGAATTTTGTATACTCTTGGAGACGTTATTCAGGAAACCATCCGGGAGTAAATCCTCTTTTGCTAGGAACTTAAACAGGCTCAACAATGATTCCCGCATACTCACTAAATCTTCTTCCAGAGGGTTAGCGTTTTCCAGGAACCATTTTTCCAGGAAATTTTTGATCAACTCCGAGTCCCATTCTGAAATGGGTGGTGGCTCAAAATCAACCAGGAAAACCTCCAAATCCTCTTCCACCTGCTCTTGTTTCTCAGCAGGTACTAGTTCCATAAATTTATTATAAACATCTGTTTCGATTGCTGGTGTCCGTTCTTCCGGTTTTTCTTCATCCAGCAGTTCTCCATCTGCTTCTAAAATAGAATCGTCTTTTTCTGAACCTTCCATTTGTTTGGTAAGCTCCTGAATAAAATCATGATTGCGTTTATCAAACTCTTCCATTGCTGCAGGCAAACTGTTTAGATCCAGTTTTTCTCCTTCTACTGCTGAACGTGTTTTCAGGAAAAGTGCAATTAGTACTGGGTTAGAAAGGTGTGGTATTTTGTCACTGTTCGCAATTTGATGACGTGTTGCTTTTGCCAAAACAGATTTTATTGATTTTTCAGAATGTGCTGATTCCAACTGTTCAAGTCTCTGGTCAAGATCTGCAATAAACTCTTCAGTCAGCAGTTCCAATATTATTTCTATTTCTGTTTGTTCACTTTCCAGCAATGTACGGAGTTTCTCCTCACCCATATTTAAATCCGTCAGTTCCGGTTCAAATGCCAGCGTGGGTAAAGTATTCAGGAGTTGTTCAAGTTGTTGTGGAGAGCCTGCTTGTTGAGAGTTTTTCTTGGGCATTGCTTTGCGGCGCCGGATCATTTTCTTTTGACGCTTTTCCTTTTGACGCTTTAGCATCCCTGTTTTTTTTTGTTTTCTTTTTTTAGCCATATTTAAATAGACAAGTATTCAAGTTGAGAAATCAATCACACATTATTGCAGAATTATCAAATAAAATCACGTCAAATTAGTGGCTTGTTATTTGCTCGTTCCTTGTTTAATTTGACAGGATCAAAAAACAACACATTTGCTTTCTACAGTGAAGTACAAAATTTTTTCTAATTGCAGGTTAGTTTAATGAATCAGGTTCGAAAATATTGGCTGGGACTAATAATGATTGGTGGATTAGCGGTAATTGCCGTTGCAGGTGGTGACGTTGTAAGTTCACCTCTATTCCCCATTCCACTCGATTCTTATGGAGATGCAGACTTGATTAAAAGTGGAGATATTTTCGCTGTTCTGGGGAACCGTATTACACATACACCGTTCAATCTGTTTGCATCACTCATTTTTTTGTTTGCTATTGTGCATACATTTGCTGCAATAAAAATCACCGGCATTGCAAAAAAAATGGAACTCACTCATGCCGAAAAAATGAGAAAGTCGGGTAAATCCGAGGAAGAAATAGAACAAGATCCTCCAGTTATGGCTGAAATGCTGCATTTTTTTGGAGAGGTGGAAGCAATTTTCGGAATTTGGGTTATCGTTTTGGCAGCAGTAACGATTTCGTTTTATGACTGGTCCACTTTCAAAATTTATATAGCACAAACAGTAAATTACACTGAACCAATGTTTGTAGTGGTCATTATGGCCTTGGCTGCAACACGTCCGGTAATGCAGTTGGCTAAACAGATTCTAGGGAAATTTGCCTCCATTGGAAAAAGTTCCCCGGGTGCGTGGTGGCTGTCTATTTTAACTTTGGCTCCAATCTTAGGTTCTTTCATTACAGAGCCGGCTGCTATGACCATAGCCGCAATGCTTTTGGCTGAACAGTTTTACCGACTTAAACCTTCCAGTAAACTAGCCTACGCTACTATCGGGCTCCTCTTTGTCAACATTTCGGTCGGTGGTACTCTTACCAATTTTGCCGCCCCACCTGTACTGATGGTGAAAACACCCTGGGACTGGACATCTTCATTCATGACCCTTAACTTTGGCTGGAAAGCATTATTGGGAATTCTCATTTCAAACTTAATTTATTATTTTGCGTTTAAAAAAGAGTTTTCCAAGTTTGCTTCCGATTTTGAAGCAGAAGCAGAAATGGAAAAGGATTTAGAGCGTCATGAAGATTCTATCCCAATATGGATCACTGCAGTACACCTTCTTTTCATGGGCTGGACCGTGTTGAATGCACACTATCCACCGCTTTTCATAGGGGGATTTTTGTTCTTCCTCGGTTTTGCAATGGCAACCAAAGCACATCAAAGCCATATCAATTTGAAACCACCTTTACTGGTAGGTTTTTTCCTGGCGGGCTTGGTAACACACGGTGGAGTTCAGGCTTGGTGGATTGCTCCTGTTTTGGGCTCCCTGGGTGACTTACCGCTGATGCTGATGGCTACTGTGCTGACAGCATTCAATGATAATGCGGCAATTACATACTTGAGCACTTTGGTCCCGGACTTTGCTATTTCAGCAAAATATGCAGTAGTTGCCGGAGCTGTGACTGGAGGGGGATTAACGGTGATTGCAAACGCTCCTAATCCTGCAGGCCAATCCATTTTGTCCAAGTTTTTCCCCGGTGGAGTGAATCCTGCAAAGCTTGCATTGGGAGCAATCATTCCCACGGTCATT
>Ga0257113_1000764_pt1 | contig 10888 bp, 8 predicted proteins | sample LP_taG_4_FD_191568 | JGI IMG/M metagenome (GOLD analysis project Ga0257113, IMG submission 191568) | Marine microbial communities from Northeast Subartic Pacific Ocean, Canada - LP_J_2015_P26_2000m | ecosystem: Environmental > Aquatic > Marine > Oceanic | place: Canada: Northeast Subartic Pacific... | reverse complement strand
TTTCTCCTGTCATTGCTACTTCCTTTCTGACAGGAATGGAAGTAAATGCACTGACTATAGAAGTCGCAATAGTTACTCCAGCGGAAGGACCGTCTTTGGGAACAGCTCCCGAAGGAACATGAATGTGAATGTCGGTTTTTTCGAACACGGAAGAAAATATCTCCAACTGATTTGCATTAGTGCGTACATAACTCAGTGCTGCCTGTGCCGACTCTTTCATCACATCCCCAAGTTTTCCCGTCAACTGTAATTTACCTGTACCCTTCATAATATTAACTTCCGTTACCAAAAGTTCTCCTCCGGCCTGTGTCCAGGCTAAACCGCAAGTGGTGCCAATTTCATTTTTTTCTTCGGCTTTTCCATGTTTGTAACTTTGTACACCCAAATATTTTTGCACCCGCAGTGGAGTAACAACGACTTTGTTAAGGTTCGTTTTCTTTACCAACTGGGTTGCAACTTTGCGGCATGTTTTGGCAATTTCCCGTTCAAGATTTCGGACTCCGGCTTCCCTGGTGTAATTCCGGATAATTTTCAGGATGGCTTTTTGCTGAAACTGAATTCTTTTTGATGTCAGTCCATTTTCATCCATCTGTTTTGGGAGGAGATGTTTGCGGGCAATGTTTTCTTTCTCCAGCTCAGTGTAGCCGGAAAGTCGGATAACTTCCATTCTGTCTTTCAGTGCAGGCGGAATGTTTTGAGGGACATTGGCTGTACAGAAAAATAAGACATCCGAAACATCGAACTCTACTTCCAAATAATGGTCCATGAAAGTGTGGTTCTGTTCCGGGTCAAGTACTTCCAATAAGGCTGCAGCAGGATCTCCCATCACGCCATGAGACATCTTGTCTATTTCATCAAAGAGAAGCAGGGGATTGTTGAATTTTGTTTTCCGCAAAGATTGGATAACTTTCCCAGGCATGGCACCAATATAAGTCCTGCGATGCCCTCTGATTTCGGCTTCATCACGTATTCCTCCCAGACTTACGCGTGCAAATTTTCTTCCCAGAGCTTCTGCAACAGAACGCGCCAGGGATGTCTTTCCAACACCAGGAGGTCCCACCAGACAAATAATTGGACCTTTCATTTTGCCTACCTGCTGAGCTACAGCAAGATATTCTATAATACGTTCTTTTACTTTTTCCAAACCGTAGTGCTGAGCATCCAGGACTTTTTCAGCTTTTTCCAGGTCTAAGTTATCTTCCGTTTTTTCTGCCCAGGGCATGCTGAGCAGCCAGTCAATATAATTTCGAACGACATTTGCTTCTGAAGACATAGAGGGCATCATTTTGAGTTTTTGAAGTTCCTTTTCTGCCATTTCTCTAGCTTCATCAGAAAGTTTAATTTCCTCAATTTTCTTAGCATACTCATCCATTTCAGCTTTACTGTCTTCTCCGTGACCCAACTCTTTCTGGATAGCCTTAACTTGTTCATTGAGGTAGTATTCCTTCTGTGTCCGGCCAATTTGCCCCTGGACGCGCTCCTTTAGTTTTCGTTCAACTTTTTTGAATTCTTTTTCTTCAAGCATCCGGCCATAGACTATTTCGAGCCGTCTTTTTGGATCCGAGTTTTCCAGCAAATCCTGTTTCTTTTGCAAATCCATGTTCAGAAGCGGAGCGATACGGTCTGCAAGAATATGCGGTTCTTCTGATTCAATGGACAATTTTTCGATTCCTTCAGTTCTTTTTTTAACGTCCTTCAGGTAGCGTTTAAATTCGGCGCGGACATTTTTACTGAGGGCCAATAATTCCGGTGCCTTGGAAACTTGTTCCGGGATTGGTTCCACTACTGCAGCAAAATGGGGCTCTTCCATGTGTGCCTCAATTAGACGGCCTCTCGATTTTGCTTCAAAGAGTGCTTTAATGGTACCATTATGGAGACGCATTATTTGCAAAACCTTACCTATTGTTCCTACTCGAAACAGATCCTTTGCTTCAGGTTCTTCAACCAACGGATCTTCTTGAGCAACAACGAAAATTTGACGGTCTCCGTCAAGTGCTTTTTCCAGTGAGGCAATAGAGAGTGAGCGGCCGATGAAAAACGGTGCGGTCATGTGGGGGAACACGACGATATCACGCATAGGCAACATTGGCAGCGCAATCTGGTTTTGTGCAGTATTTTTTTTCTGGTCTTTTCCTGACATAAACTACCTTTACATTGGCTAAGTGAGTGAAGTAGGAAAACATTCCTGAATCTTGAGAACCGAAAGAATCCCGATTTGATGCTTAATCCTAGTTCATAAATCTTAAACTTCCAAGTCCATAAACTTATTATTACTTTATCTATTTGCAGCTTAAATCGCAAGTATTCAAGGTTCTAAGGCAAAATTAATAATCCGCTTCATAAAGGAGGCAAAGCAGCAGCACTCATTTCCACACAGATTTTGTCTCCATCATAGTAGCGATCTACTTCCTGAAATTCCTTCCTGTGATTCTGACTTCCTACAACGCTGCGCAGGTGAAATTCAGCTGTTTGCCTTGCATACAAGACGGCATCATCCGCAAGAAGTGCGCAAGCCCTGCCTTTAACTATGACGTCAAGCTTACCCCGATCTGCAACCTTATATTCCGGATCATAAGAAGCCAGAAATTTATTTCCAGTAGAGGAACATCCACTGAACAGAATTTGGCTAATTATGAAAAACAGGATTATTTGTCGCATTTTTTAGTGAAGTCTTGACAACTCTTGAGTCGTTCTCCAAACTATTTTTACATTAATTACGTTCATAGAATATATATTTTTGGATTCAGGTACCTTAAAGTTGGTAACAGAACATAAACAGTTTCCGAATTTTATCTGGTCTGTTCTCAGGATCCACTCAAACCGGAATAGCCGGAAACTTATTCTTCTATGAAAAACTCTTGATCAAACTTTAAGAAGTGCAACCTTCATGCAGATCACACAGTCTAAGCAATTGTTTTCTCGCGCCCAGCAAAGAATACCTGGAGGCGTAAACAGTCCTGTCCGTGCTTTCAAATCAGTAAACATGACACCGCTTTTTATCACCCGTGCTCAGGGTTCAAAACTGTATGACGCGGATGGTAATGAATTTATTGATTTTGTCGGCTCCTGGGGACCTATGATTTTAGGACACGCACATACAGAAGTTATCAGAAAACTTGAAGAAACTCTACTGAAAGGAACTTCTTTTGGTGCTCCCACCGAGGGAGAAATTTTGTTAGCCGAAATGGTCTGCGAGGCGGTGCCCAGTGTTGAAATGCTGCGTTTGGTTAATTCCGGTTCTGAAGCCGCTATGGCAGTTCTTAGGGTTGCCCGTGGATATACAGGCCGAGATAAAATAATTAAATTTGAGGGTTGCTACCACGGCAGCGTGGACCCCTTACTCGTACAGGCCGGATCCGGAGCAATGACTTTAGGAATTCCGGATTCTCCGGGAGTTCCAGCATCTTTTGTTGAACATACGCTGCAGGCGAAATTCAATGATCTGGATTCTGTCATCAAACTGGTTGAAGAAAACTCCAGTAAAATTGCTGCAGTTATTATTGAACCTGTTGCAGGTAATATGGGCATGATTCCTCCTGAACACGGATTTTTACAGGGCTTGCGTGACTTGTGTGACCGCGAGGGTATTTTGCTTATTTTTGATGAAGTGATGAGTGGGTTCCGGGTTGATTACGGAGGTGCTCAGGCACTGTTTGGGGTGCTTCCCGACATGAGTATTTTTGGAAAAATTATTGGAGGCGGACTCCCCGTTGGCGCATATGGTGGACGTCAGGATATCATGCTTCAAGTTGCACCAGCCGGCCCCGTTTATCAGGCTGGTACGCTGTCTGGGAATCCTCTGGCAGTAGCCGCAGGTTTGTCGACTTTGGAGATTTTAAGAAAGGAAAATCCTTACCCTGAACTTGGACAAAAAACATCATGGCTTTCAGGAGAGTTTCAATCGGCAGCAGAATCAGCTGGAGTCCCGCTGCAGACGCAGGCCATGGGTGGTATGTTCGGATTTTTCTTTTCTGAAACTCCGGTACGTAATTACCAGGACGCACTCAACTCTGATGTGGAGCGCTTCACCCGGTTTTTCCGCAGTATGCTAAATCAGGGGATTTATCTGGCACCCTCCGCTTTTGAATCGCTTTTTGTTTCTACCGCTCATTCAGAGCAGGATCTGGAACGTACAGCCAGGGCATTTCGTAAGGCACTGCAAGAAAAATGATTTAACTGATATTGGCAAAGTCTTACAGTAACGTCCACCTGTAATCAGTGATTATTTCCAGTTTGAAACTGGTTTTTCATCTGGATGAGTAATCTCATTGATTCGCACTCCGTAACTGTCATTTACCACAACTACCTCACCTCTGGCAATTAAACGGTCACCAATTAACACATCAATCGGTGATCCAACTATTTTCTCAAACATCACTACAGATCCTAGTTCCCATTGCATAACTTTTTGCAGGGATATATCTGTCCTGGCAATTTCAGCCTGCAAAACATGCGAAGCATCTGCTAAAAACTTTAACTGATGAAGAGTGGATCCCTTTTCTGGAGTTTCAATGTCCATGGACGGTTTTGTACAGTTTGCTAAATATTAATTGCCTGACAAAAAATTGAAATATTTTTTCCCAGCAGTGTGAGAAACAGTTTATTTGATTACAGAAAAAAATATCTATAACTTGCTGAATAATAATATTATTCAATAATATCAATAAGTAATTATCAGATTTATGATGACAACCGCAAGGTTTTTCATGAAAAAGTACTAAAAGCTTTTCACTTCTGTTGTTTGAGGCCCTTTTCCAACAAGGTGAGCCCACTTGAAAAATAGTCGTACTTCTTTCGATTCTTCTCCTTTGCCATTCTGGGCAAAGCGAAGCGCAGACCCGGAATCTAGGGGAAATGTTTCAAATCTTGTACTCAAGCTGATCGGTGATCCGGATCCCGAATCATCCGGGATGACAAAAGAAATACTTTTTCAGTGAGCCCTATCTAAACAGGTCTAGATGACAATATAACCTAATTTTCAATTTTATTCATGAACTACATTTATTAACAGTTGACTTGTTTTATTAAACTTGCGATTATCAGTCCAGTTTGATTTACTGTTAGTTACAATTGACATTATTGGGTCGTCTATGACCAATGACACAATTAGTTAGGAGAGTGCACTATGTTTGGTTTAGGTATTTGGGAACTTTTGATTATTTTGGCTATTATCGTGGTTTTGTTTGGAGCAAAACGCTTACCTCTGATTGGTGAGGGACTTGGCGGAATGATTACCAATTTTAAAAGTGCAACAAAGAAAAACAAAGAAGATCAGTCAAAAATTGATGAAAATACTACTGTAATTAAAGAGGACTCGACTGTCAGCAAAGAAGATGTAATTGTCAGCAAAGAAGGTAACAGCTGAATGAATTATCTTTTTTTTGGTCTGGGACGAATAACCAGGTTCATGCTGACGTGCAACTCTTTGAGTCGGGCAATGACTGGAACGATTGCACCGTAGTCAACTTTTTCATCAGCTTCTACATCAACCATCCACGGCTGTTTCTGCTTCTTAGTCCATTGTCGAATTTTATCCTGGAGAATCCGCTGACTTTCATCGTCTTTACTGCCGCCGATACGCGTATTTCCTAAATACAGTACCCCTGCCTTATCAATCACCACTTTTAGCGGTTCCTGCAAAGGCTTCATTACATCCTGGTTGTAGCTGTCTTCCGGAAGATCCACCTGTATCACATGATTTACGATTGGAGCCGTTATCATAAAGATGATCAACAATACCAGCAGTACGTCAACAAATGGTGTAACGTTGATCTCACTCAGTGGCTCATTCTCTTCCCAGGAGCCTCCCATTCACTATCCATTCAAAACGATTAGTTATTTCCATGCCAAAATTTCGCATGGTATTAGTTAATAGACGAGCCTGATTGCGAAAATGATTGTAAGCCATCAATGCAGGAATTGCGGCAAGCAATCCTGCAGCAGTTGCAACCAGAGCCTCAGAAATACCTGGTGCAACTGAAGCAAGACTTGTTACTCCCGTTGTTCCAATGCTCTGAAAAGAGTTGATAATTCCTAAGACAGTTCCAAATAATCCAATGAAAGGTGCTGCACTAGAAATGGTTGCAAGAATATTTAAACGGTTTTCAATGAAAGAGTACCGTTCATTGATTGCCTTTTCAATCACTCGTTGCAACTGTTGACTGAGATAAGGGAGCATCGAATTGCTTTCTAATATGTTAGGAGAAGAACGCTGAATTCGTTGACTCATTTGCGCTGCCTCCTGATAGGTGGCAGAAAAAATGAATGAAAAAGCAGAAAAAAGATACTCTGAAGAAACTTTTTTGATTTGATTCAGGCTGGACTCGTTCAGGTAGATTTGATAGAATTTTTGGTCTTCTTTGCGGATGTTGTGGTACTGAAGCGCCTTAATTATGATGATGGCCCAGGAAAGGGCCGACATCAAAGCCAAAATGAGCAGCACCAGCTTTGCAATCAAACTGCCACCCAATACCATCCCGACTATGCTCGTTTCTCCTAACCATTCGGTGAGCATAATTCAAAGAGTAGTCGAAATTCGTGACAGAGTTACAAAGTGTTTACAGACGGGTGAACTCTACTCGCCGATTTTTTCTCCAGGCAACTTCATTACTTCCCTGATCTGCAGGACGTTCCTCGCCGAAACTGACCAATGAAAATTGTGATGGACTGGCTCCCAGGCTGATCAGGTAGTCAAAGACAGCTTTTGCACGCCGTTCCCCCAATGCCAGATTGTATTCATTGGTACCTCGCTCATCACAGTGACCTTCCAATTGAATCTGGACGTCCGGATTTTCAGCAATCCATTCATAGTTTTTCTGGAGAGCTTCTCCGAAGGCAGTAGTGATAATACTCTTGTCGTAGGCAAAGTAGACCATTTCCAAATCATAAATTGCCTCATCTGATTCCTCTGGAGGAGCTGAGATGATGGTGACAGCTTTCGGAGCTTCAACACTTTTCTCGGCATCTTGTTCTACTGCAATTTGAATCTCTTCTTTTTCTACCTCCTGTTGTTGAGCAATTACTACTTCCGCTTCCTTTTCTTCAACAGCTTTTTGCACTTCTGCAGGTTTTTGCACTTCTACAGTTTCTTCCACTTCTACTGGTTTTGGTTCTGGTTTCGGTTCTGGTTTTGGCGCTGGACTAACGGCCGCTGGTTTCGGTTCTGGTTTCGGTTCTGGTTTCGGTTCTGGTTTCGGTTCTGGCTCTGGTTCTGGTTTCGGTTCTGGTTTCGGTTCTGGTTTCGGTTCTGGTTTCGGTTCTGGTTTCGGTTCTGGTTTCGGTTCTGGCTCTGGCTCTGGCTCTGGTTCTGGCTCTACCTTAGGTTCTTCTGCCTTAGGTTCTTCTACCACTGGTTCTACCTTTTTATCCCCGCAGCCTGTAATCAAGAATACAGCTAAACTGGCCAATGCAATCAGAAAATATATTTTTTTCATTACGTACCTTTTTTTTGTTAAAATTCAGGGAGGCTTCTGTCCTGAAAAATGTGAAACAGTAAATCCTCCAGCTCTTACCCCTTACAAGGTGCAAGTGGAATGCCTAATTAAGCATCCTGGCAAAAAATTGATGAGTTACCAAATGCGTAAAAACCAACTCATACCCTTTCCCGGCCAATTATTGTTAGATTATTCCAAGCAGTGAAAATTAGCTAAAACTGAATTTATTTCTTTGGCTGAGAAGATATATACTTCATAATATTGTCTAAACTACTCTTAGTATTCCATATTTGTCAAAATTGTCCATCCTTAAATTCCACTTCTTGCTTTTCCCCATTGGGGAAAAAAAGAGTCCCCTTTCCATTTGGAACACCATTTTTGATTTCACCCTCATATCTACTATTTATTTTCTCATCCCCATTTTTGAACCAAACCCATTCAGTATAAATCAACTCACCAAACAGAACCCCACCACAAATCGGGTCTTCTATGTATAACTGATGACAGATTTTTTCCCGAGCCATTTCACCGTAAGGGTCGTCACTTTCCTTCAGGGCTAGTAGCAATGATTTTTGTTCTTCATCTTGCCCCAGTTTACCCAGCAATTCGCTTGCTTCGAATATTGACCGACTTCTATATGGACTATTTGGGTAGTCAGAAATCAATGCACCGTAGTAGCCGAGACTGAGTTCCATTAAACCCTTATTCTTTTGAGTCTCTGCCAACAACAAAATTAATAAATCTTTTTGCAAGTTGTTCCCTTTGTTTATCAGTTCTAAAACTAGAGCCTCAAGTGTGCTGGTTTCACCCACAGAGGCCAGAGCCAATATTGTAGCAAATTGATTTAATTCAGAAAGCTGTGAACTGCTGCTTTTTCTTTGATATTCCACCAGCTTTTCTTCAAGTATAGAAATTTTAAATTTCAGTGAACTAATTGTTTCAGATAATTTAAGATTGCTTCTAGTCAGAGTCTCTATTTTTGCGTTTTGCGGCTCCAAAAGAGCCAACTGTTCGCCAGCCAGCTTTGAGGATTTTTCTTTAAGCTGCATCATTTCGAGATGTAAACGCGCTACTATCCGCTTAACCTTTTTAATGTCATCAGCTCCAACAGCAACTGATGAAGATAATGACAAAAATACGACGCACAGAATAGCTTTGAGGGAAAGCCGTCTTAAAATAATAGGGGGAAAAAACCTCATAATTTAGTTTAATCCAGAATTCCAGGATGGTGACGTTTCATCTACTCCACGTTTAGATTTGGTAAGTCTTTGGGCAGAACTTCCTGAAGAAAGGGAATAATAGATTTTCCAGTTCTTTTGACCTGTTCTTTTAGCCTGATACGCTACTATAGAACCATCTGAAGACCATACAGGACTCTCAGCCTGCATACCTTTTGGTGAAACTTGGGTTTCAAAACCTAATGGGTCATCCACTAAAACACGAAAGATAACTGATTTACTATTACGTACACCGTTATAGGCAATCATAGTACCATCTGGTGACCAGGCAGGAGACGAATTATAATTGCCTTTTTTTGAGAGGCGCGTAGTTTTTTTTGTACTCAAATTCAATAAATAAACCTGAGGAGTTCCTGTTCGGTCAGATATGTAAGCAAGCTTTTTCCCATCTGGAGAAAGAGCTGGTTCAGTTTCAATGGCCATATGTTTAGTTAACTTGTGTAACATTTCCAATGAAGGTCCGCTTCCTCCAGAAACAACCGTGTATTCGAAAAGATCTGTATTTCTTTCACCAACATATTTTGCAAGATAAATATTCCCGTTACTTCCCCATGTTGCACTGCTGCTGCTACCTTCAGTAAAATATAGACTCTTGCTCTTTAATCTTAACGGAATGAAACCTTGCCAAAGAACTTCTGATCCACGACCCGTTTGAGCAGAATAGATAATGGCGTCCCCTTTTTGATTCCAGCTTACACCAGTATTATTATATAAATTATATGTAATTTGTTTTTGAATTTCTGAGCCAAAACGTTTCATTACGAGAGCGTTTTTATTTTCCCCTTTTTTTGTTTCTGACCATACAATAATGCCTCCCAAAGAGCCTTGGATGCCCATTAAATTCTTTATTAGAAAATTACCCAACTGAGAGGATTTTAAACTAACATATTCCTTATCCTGATTACGGAATTTCATTCCTGTTGTAATTGGCTCAAAACCCTGACCTTGAGCACCAGACAATGTTACTGAAACTATTTTTTGATCATTAGTTGGACTTATTTTAAGATTAAAAGAGGGCTCTGCTGAATCTTCTACTATATTAAACAGCAAAGTTTTCCCCATTTGACTGCGCAACTGTTCAACAAGAAGATCAATTAAGTCAGAATCACCGGATTTATTAATAGAAAGGTTGAGTTTTTCTATTTTAGGTTTGTTAATATCAAAAAATTCAATAGCCAAAGCAGGCAAAACTAGATAGAGCGAAACTCCAACAATTAGGATTAGCTTAAATAAAATTTTCATACAGTCTCCTGTGTTTCTGGTTTAAAAGTTAATACACAAAATAAAGTGTATTCCTGGTTATTCAACAAGTATTTTATATGAAATCTTTTCCATATTGGGCGTAAATTTCAGCCCGATCTCAGTCAATTTGCCATCAAAATCGTCAGGCAAAGGTGGCAAAGTCTTCAATTTAGCAAACACGGATTTCAGCGACTGATCAAAAATCCTGTTCCCTGAAACTTTAACAAATGAATATTGAAGCAATGTACCATCTTTCGCGATTTTAAGCCTCATCTTCAGTTCCAGGTGCGGACTTAATTGAGCCGGTAATGTCCATTGTTCTACAATGTAACTGTAAACTGCCTGCCCGTAATTACTGCTCTGCACAACTCCTAATTTTTTAATCTTCCTGGAAATTTTTGATTTCCCCTTGGCAAAAAGGGCGGAGTTTTTTGTAATTACTTCTGTTACCTGTCCTTTGCCTGTTTTAGAAATTTCACCCTTCTTTCGTAATTTTTTGAGGTTTAAATTTTTCGTATCTAATTTAAATCCCTTTAATACTTTTCCAAGTGAAATTGTTTTATTTTTAGCAGATTCAGGAATTGTTTGCTCTAAAGCCTCCAAATCTTCCAAGGAAAGTTTTTTTAACTCTGACAGCTCTTTTGAAATAGTTGCAGCCTCAATGGTATCATCTTCTCCTTTAAATACTGTCTCATCCTCCTCCACAATCTCAGATTGATCCGGTTTATCTGCTTGTGTAACATCAGTTTCTTTTTGATCTTCAATACCAGTCTTATCTTCGCCCAAATCCTCCAATTTCTCTGTCTTGTCAGTTTCAGGTTCAACTTCTATTTTCCTTTCTTCAACTGCATTATCTTCCAAATCTGGAAGTTGCTCTAGACTTTTTGATTTAATCCCTACTTTCCGCTCCGGCTCTGGTTCCGGCTCTGGTTCCGGCTCTGGTTCCGCTTCCGCTTCCGGCTCTGGTTCCGGCTC
>Ga0257113_1000761_pt1 | contig 10917 bp, 9 predicted proteins | sample LP_taG_4_FD_191568 | JGI IMG/M metagenome (GOLD analysis project Ga0257113, IMG submission 191568) | Marine microbial communities from Northeast Subartic Pacific Ocean, Canada - LP_J_2015_P26_2000m | ecosystem: Environmental > Aquatic > Marine > Oceanic | place: Canada: Northeast Subartic Pacific... | reverse complement strand
GGTCACGTCGATATGGAGGGCCAGCCCGGTGGGATTCTTCTCGCTGCCGCGGACCTCGAGGACCTTGGCCAGTGCGGCGTCGGTTACGGAGATGACCGGCTCAGCGGTCTCCTCGTCGTGTTCCAGGACTGTCTGCTCGCTCATGGTCCCATGGTAGCGGTGCCACCGGCCCGCACTTCAACCCTTCCGACGTGCCGACGATAGGTTCTCCGGCCATGGACGACACCGGACCTACCACATCGCCCGTCACCATCCGCCGGGACGGCGACGTGGCGATCATCCACCTGGACGACGGCAAGGCCAACGCCCTGGGTCACGTGGCGATAGCGGCCCTGCTCGCCGCCCTGGACGAGGTGGAGGCCTCAGGAGCCGACGCCGTGGTGCTGGCCGGCCGACCCGGACGGTTCTCGGCGGGGTTCGACCTCAAGGTGATGCAGGCCGGTCCGGACGAGGCCCGCAGGATGCTGAGTGCCGGCGTCGACCTCTTCCTCCGCACCTACCTCTTCCCACGTCCCGTGGTGGCGGCATGCACCGGACACGCGATCGCGGCGGGTTCCATCATCCTCATGTCCACCGACCTGCGCATCGGCGCCGCCGGAGACTTCAAGATCGGCCTCCCGGAGCTGACCATCGGCATGCCGCTGCCGTTCTTCGCAACGGAACTGGCCAGGGACCGGATCTCGAAGCGGCACCTCTCACAGGTGTTCCTGGGACGGATGTACGACCCGGAGGGAGCGACCGACGCCGGCTTCCTGGACCAGGTCGTCGACGCCGAGGCGGTGGTCGATGCCGCCGTCGAGCACGCCCAGACCCTCAGCGGCGTGAGCCGTGGCGGCCTGAAGCGCACCCGGGTGACATCTCGGGGGGCGATCGCCGACGCCATCCGGGCGGGCCTGGACGAGGACCTCTCCCACTTCTCCGTGCAGGGCTGAGGGGACCGGACCCGGAGGCGCACCGGGCCGTCCGCACCACGATGAACGGCCCTTACGACGCGCTCCTCCTGGTCGCCTTCGGGGGTCCCGAGCGGCCCGCCGACGTCGAGCCGTTCCTGGAGCGGGTGGCCGCGGGGCGTTCCATTCCTCCCGACCGCCTCTCCGAGGTGGCCGACCGCTACCTGTCGGTGGGTGGACGATCGCCGCTGAACGCGAGGATGCGGGCCCTGCTGTCGGCGGTCAGGGCGGAATTGGCTGCCCGCCACATCGACCTCCCGGTCTTCTGGGGAAACCGGAACGCCGCACCCCTGCTGGCCGATGCCGTGGCGGAGATGGCTGACGCAGGGGTGGAACGGGCCCTGGCGTGGACCGCATCGCCATATGCCTCCTACAGCACCTGCAGGCAGTACGGCGAGGACCTGGTGGCGGCCTGTTCGACCACAGGCGACGGCGCACCGGCCATCGACATGATCCGACGCCACCACGACCACCCGGGCCTTCTGGAACCAGCCGCCGACCGGCTGTCGGACGCCCTGGCGCGCCTGCCGGAGGACCGCCGGGACCGGGCCCACCTGCTCTTCAGCGCCCACAGCATCCCGACCGCCCTTGCCGATACATGTGGCTATGTGGCCCAGGTCCGCGAGGCAGCACGGCTGGTGGCCGCCCTGGTGGATCCCGCCGGCCACCACCCCCACGAGGTCGTGTGGCAGTCGAGGACCGGTTCACCCCGGGTCCCCTGGCTGGAACCCGACGTGGCGGACCGGATCGAGGTACTCGCGGCAGACGGCGTGGACGCCGTCGCCATCTCGCCGATCGGGTTCCCGGTCGAGAACTTCGAGATCGCCTGGGACCTGGACACCGACGCCTCACGCCGCGCCGAGGGCGTGGGCGTGGCGTTCGCCCGCGCAGCGGCCGTCGATGACGACCCGCGCTTCGCATCCATGGTGGTCGACCTGGCGGTGGAGCGCCTCGATGGGCCTGCAGGCGGGCCCAGGACGGGTGTGGGAGCCCTCGGCATCAGGCCGGACACCTGTCCGGGCGACTGCTGTCCAGATCTCCGCCAGCGGGACCACCCTGATGGGGATCCCCGGATGCCGGTGTCCTGACGGGTAATTTCAGTGGTGATGAACCATGCCCGGATCGCCACGGAAGCCCTCCGCTTTCGGCTCGGCACGCTGGCCACCAGGGCGGAGGGGCCACAGGGCCTCGACCCGGTCGAGGCGGGCGACATCCTGGTCACCTGTGGCGACCCCGGGGTGGACCATGCCCTTCGCATGGTGGGCCAGACCTGGATGCAGGCCGGGCTGGTGCCCGAGTCCATCGACCTTCCATGGTCGGCAGGCGACTCGGCGCGACTCCGGTCGGTGGGTGGAACCGCCCTGCTGGATGCGCTGGACGAGCTGGTGACCGGCGTTTCGCGCTGCCGCTTCCGCGACTGACACCGTCGCCGGCGGACCTCGCCCGTCCATGCCGCGGCGGGACCGATACCCCGAAGTACGGTCCTCACGAGGCCCCGGCGGGCGCTGTCGCACCCGTGCGCCATGCTCGTCGGACGACGACCGACCGGACGACAGGCGACCATCCAGCCCCATGAGCAAGCAGCAGAAGCTCCTCCCCGATGACCAGTCCTTCGCCCGTGACGTGGTCGACGTCTCGGTCGCCGACGAACTCAAGGAGTCGTTCCTCGCCTACTCGCTCTCGGTGATCACCGCTCGGGCGATCCCCGACGTGCGCGACGGCCTGAAGCCTGTCCAGAGGCGGATCCTCTACTCGATGCTCCGAATGGGAATCCGGCCCGACACCCCCCACAGGAAGAGCGCCAGGGTGGTCGGTGACACCATGGGCCGCTACCACCCCCACGGCGACGCCGCCATCTACGACGCCCTCGCACGCATGGCCCAGCCGTTCTCCAGGGGCATGACCCTGATCGATCCCCAGGGCAACTTCGGCTCGCTGGACGACCCGCCTGCAGCTTCCCGCTACACCGAATGCCGACTGACCGCCGCCGCCATGGCAATGGTCGGAGAACTCGACGAGGACACCGTCGAGTTCCGGACCACCTACGACGGCGAGGCGGTCGAGCCCGCCTACCTGCCGGCCCTGCTGCCCAACCTCCTGCTCAACGGCACCACGGGGATCGCCGTGGGCATGGCGACGAACATGCCCACGCACAACCTGGCGGAGGTGCACGCTGCCATAGCGCTCACGATGAACAAGCGGCGGCCGAAGCCCACCATCGACGAGATGCTGGCCGTACTACCCGGGCCCGACTTCCCGAGCGGCGGCATCGTGGTGGACGACGGCATCCGGGAGGCCTACGCGACCGGTCGGGGAACCATCCGCGTGCGGGCCCGCGCACACGTGGAGGACGTCGGTCGGGGCCGTCAGGCAATCGTGGTGACCGAGCTCCCGTACCTCGTCGGGCCGGAGCGGGTGATCTCCAAGTTGAAGGAGCTGGACGAGTCGGGCCGGGTGACCGGAATCGCCGACTTCAAGAACCTCTCGGACCGCCACACAGGACTACGCATCCAGGTGACGGTGAAGCCCGGCCACAACCCGCAGGCCGTCCTCGGCGAGCTCTACAGGTTGACGTCGCTGGAGGAGACGTTCGGCATCAACAACGTCGTCCTGGTCGACGGCGAGCCCCGCACACTCGGCATCCACGAGATGTGTCGCCACTACATCGACCACCGCCTGGACGTCGTGGTGCGCCGCACCCGCCACAGGCTGGCCAGGGCCGAGGAACGACTCCATCTCGTCGCAGGCCTCCTCACGGCGTTGGACGCCATCGACGAGGTCGTCGCCATCATCCGTGGCTCCGAGGACGCGGCAGCGGCGCGCATCGGCCTCATGGAGCGATTCGAACTCAGCCGCATCCAGACCGACCACATCCTCGACATGCCCCTGAAGAGGTTGACCGCGCTGGAGACCCGTCGACTGCTCGACGAGCGGGACGACCTGGAGGCATCCATCCGTGGCTTCACGACGCTCCTCGGATCCGAGAGGCGACAGCGGACGCTGGTACTGGACGAACTGACCGAAGCCGTGGAGTCCTTCGGGCGACCCCGCCGGACCGAGATCATCCACCCTGACGACCTCCCGATGTTCGACTCCGTGGCAGCCACCGACGACGTGACCGACGAGGCCTGCGTGGTCACCCTGTCCACGTCCGGCCAGGTCGGGCGACTGCCCGTGGACGGCGCCAAGCGGGCCACACCGGGTCGACACGACGTGCTCGTCGCCTCGCTGCTCACCCGTACCACGGCCACGGTCACCGCGATCACCTCCGACGGTCGCGCCCTGCAGGTGGTCGCCGCCGAGCTGGCCGACGGCGCCGGACGTGCCCGCGGCGCCGGAGCCGCCCAGGCGTTCGGCACCAATCGTGGCGAGGTCATCCACACGGTGGTCGCCGAAGGCGCCGAGCACCTCGTCGTGGTCACGGCCAACGGCGTGGCCAAGCGGCTCACCCTCGACGAGGTGCGGGCGACCAGGAACGGCAGGCAGCTGCTGAAGCTCCGGGCCGGCGACCGCGTCGTGGCGGCCTTCACCGCCCCCGACGGCGTGGACCTCGTCATCGTCGCCTCGGACGGCCAGGCGCTTCGCACGCCGGTCGACTCCGTCAGCGTCCAGGGCCGAGGGGCCGCGGGTGTCGCCGGCATGAAGTTGAAGGGTGGAGCGGTCGTCGTCGGTGCGGCAGCCATCCTCGACGGCGACGCCCTGATCACGGTGACCGACACCGGCGGGGTGAAGGCCACCCCCACCTCCGAACTGGAGTCCCGGGGTCGGGGCGGAATAGGCGTCAGGGTCTCGAAGCTGGCGGACGGGTCATCCATCTCGGCAGCCCATGTGGGGCCGCCCATTGGCCTGCTCGCCATCATGGGAACCGACGAGGACCCCCGGAAGCCGGATCCGGTCCCCGTACCCCTGATGCTGGAATCCACCAGGCGGGACCTGGTCAGCAGCGCCTCTGAACGACAGATCCTCGCCATCGGCTCGGCCAGGTGGTGACCATGCCTGACGCGGCGACCCGCGGATCCGTTGGCAGGAAGTCTGCTGCGGCGACACGCGGGTCCGGCAAGGGCTACGACGCCGACGCCATCCAGACGCTGGAAGGCCTCGAGGCGGTACGGAAGCGACCGGGAATGTACATCGGTGGCACGGGTTCGCAGGGACTCATGCACCTTGTCTGGGAGCTCCTCGACAACGCCGTCGACGAGGCGGCAGCCGGCTTCGCCGATCGCATCGATATCACGTTGCACCGCGACAACTCCGTCGAGGTGGCCGACAACGGCCGCGGCATCCCGATCGACCGGCACGCCAAGCGAAAGGTCTCCGCACTGGAGGTCGTCCTCACCGAGCTCCACGCCGGCGGCAAGTTCGGCGGTAGCGCCTACGGGGCTTCCGGCGGGCTGCACGGGGTCGGGGCATCGGTCGTCAACGCCCTCTCCACCAGGCTGGTCGCCCAGGTGGACCGTGACGGCCACACCCACGAGCTGGGCTTCAACGAACGGGTGGCCGGCCAGTTCTCGGGATCGACGTTCACCGCCGGCCACCATCTGGAGAAGGTGAAGCGGATCTCCAAGAACAAGACGGGCACCCGGATCCGCTTCTGGTCAGACCGCGACATCTTCGACCCGGAAGCGCGCATCGACGTCGACCAGGTCCGGGACCGCGTCGTGCAGGCCTGCTTCCTGGTTCCCGGCGTCAAGATCCGCGTGGTCGACAAGCGGTCCGGAGGCTCGGCCGAACCATTCGAGTTCGTGTCCCGTGGAGGCCTGGCCGACCTCGTAGACCACCTCTCATCGGGCGGTAACGCCTGTGAGGTCATAACCCTGTCGGGCATCGACACCTTCACCGAGCGGGTACCCGTGGACGGAAAGATGAGCGATGTCCAACGGGAGTGCATCGTCGAAGTGGCCCTCCGCTGGGTGAAGGGATACGAGACGAGGGTGGAGTCCTTCGTGAACACCATTCCCACCAGCCACGGCGGCACCCATACGGCCGGATTCGACCGCGCCCTCACCCGGGCCGTGAACGACGTCCTGTTGAAGGACACCCGCAAGTTGGCGAAGTTGGCCAGGGACAACAAGCACCGGGCCATCAAGGAGGACGTCCAGGAGGGCCTCGTGGCCGCCTGCAAGGTGGTGTTCCCCGAACCGCAGTTCCGTGGCCAGACCAAGCAGGAGCTGGGTACGCCCGCCATAGAGAAGATCGTCTACGACGTGGTCAAGCGGGGCCTCACCGACTGGTTCACCGCCAGCGGCCCCCGGACGCACGTGACAGCCGTCCGGGAGAAGCTGTCCAACGCAGTCATCAACCGGGTCAGCTCCAGGCAGATGCTGGAGACACGCCGCAGGGCCGCCAGCATGGGCTCCACCGGAATGCCCGACAAGCTGGCCGACTGCCGCAGGCACGGCCCGGACTCGGAGCTGATCATCGTCGAGGGCGACTCGGCCGCCGGGCCTGCCAAGGCGGGCCGTGACGCCGAGTACATGGCCATCCTCCCGTTGCGCGGCAAGGTGGTGAACGCCGGCAAGGCGACCATGAAACAGGTAATGGACAACGCCGAGGCCCAGGCCCTGTTCACGGCCATAGGCGCAGGCTCCGGCAGGGACTTCGACCTGGAGTCCGCACGGTACGGACGGATCGTGATCCTGTGCGACGCCGACGTCGACGGCAGCCACATCCGATGCCTGCTCCTGACGCTGATCCACGAGTACATGCGTCCCCTGCTCGAGGCAGGTCGTGTCTATGTCGCCCAACCACCCCTCTACTCATGTCGCCTGGGCGACACGGTCCACCGGGCCTTCTCCGACGAGGAACGTGACGAGATCACGGCGAGGTTGACCAAGGGCGGGCGCAAGGCGGAGAACCTGAGGTGGAACCGGTTCAAGGGCCTGGGCGAGATGAACGTCGAGGAACTGGCCGAGTGTGCGCTGGACCCCGAGACCCGCATCCTCCGCAGGCTGACGATGGATGACGGCGCCGCTGCAGGCCACGCCGCCGAACTCTTCGAGACCCTCATGGGAGCCGACGTGGCCAGGCGCCGTGAATACCTGATCGCCAACAGCACACTGCTGGACCCTGCCGCCCTGGACGTCTAGGAGGACCGCCGTGCCCAACCTGCCCCGCAGCTTCTCACCATCGTCGGCCGGCACGTACCGCCAGTGCCCGCGCCGCTGGCGATTCCGATACGTACAGAAGCTTCCCGACCCACCGGGCGAGCCAGCCCTGCTGGGTACCTTCGCCCACCGCGTGCTGGAGCTGCTGTGCGGCGATCCGGCACCGGAACGCACCATCGAACGGGCCAGGGAACTGGCCAGACAGGTCTGGCCGGAGACAGCCGAGAGCCTCGACTTCCAGGCCCTGCAACTCGACGACGCATCCCAACGGGACTTCCGATGGCGAGCCTGGACCGCCATCCAGGGGCTCTGGTCGCTCGAGGATCCCGCCGGCGTGGAGGTCCGGGCCACTGAGCAGAAGGTCTCGGCCAACCTGGACGGCGTCCCGTTCTTCGGCATCGTGGACAGGTTGGACGCCGCTGCCGATGGCCTCGTCATCACCGACTACAAGTCGGGCAAGGTGCCCCGGGAACGCGACCGGTCGAAGTCACTGGACCAGGTCCTGCTCTACGCCGCCGCGGTGGAGGACAGCTCTGGGGAACGGCCCGACCGCGCCCGACTGCTCTACCTGGGTAGCGAGATCCTCGAGACCTCCGTGACCGAGGACTCACTCGGTGCCACCACCGGACGATTCTCCGACACCTGGCGCCAGGTGAGCGAAGCCTGCGCCGGGGACCGGTTCGAGCCCTGCACCGGTCCGCTGTGTGGATGGTGCCCCTACGTCGACCGCTGCGACGAGGGACGCCTCGAGGTGGAACGACGGGTCGCCGCCGGCCGGATGCGCCAGGACGCTCCCGCCAGGGCGCTGCTCGGCCTCTGACCTCCGGCGTTCAGCCAGCCCGGCGTCGCCGCCAGAGGAGCAGGGCCATGACCAGCGCCACCACGGCGCCCAGCACCCCCAGACGGTGCAGCAGGTCGGCACGCTCGTCGGTCATCTCCACCTGTGGGGCCTCGAACGGCCTCAACTCCTCGGGCCCTGTCCCCATACCGTTTTCATGGGCCACGTCGTCGGACGCCGGCACCGACTCGAGCAGGCCGTCCACCGGGCTTTCATCCGACGGTGCTGGGCGGGCCCGTCGGGCCTGTGGGTCATATGCGGTCATCAGGCAGGGCTCCCCGGGATCGGCGACACGGAACCGGCCCGCGACCGGGACCCCGACCACGGGATCCGGTCCAGCAGGACCTCGAACTCGGCGGCGGCCTCGGCGGCACCCGGGCGGCGGCCCAGGGCATGTATGGGCAGCGAATGTGCGGCCGCCTCTGCGACGGCGGCCCTCAGGCGGATGGGAGGCAGGCACCGACCCGGGTAGGCCTCCTCCAGTTGCTCCTTCCAGTAGCGGCCGTCACGCGTCCGCCCCAGGCGGTTCACGGCGATCCCCACCAGGCCGGGGCTCCCATCGCTGCGTCGGAGACGTATCCGCTCGACGGTCTGGAGCATGCGGGCCACGCCGTCCACGGCCCAGGCTCCGGGCTCGGTTACAACGAGCACCAGGTCCGCGGCAAAGAGGGCGTTGACGGTGAGCAACCCCAACGATGGGGGGCAGTCGATCAGCACCAGCGGGTGGTCGGATCCGACTCCATTCCCGAGGGCCATGGCCAGACGACCCTGGGCCCCCAACGGGTCGGAGGCGAGTTGCGATTCGAGGACCGCCAGGCCCGGTGACGACGGCACCAGACGCGGTGGAGGTCCGACATCACCTGACCAGGCGCTCTCGCGCTCCACTGCTGCGAGGCCACCGGGGTTGTCCTCCATCAGCACCTGCTCGATGCCCGGCCCGGACTCGAACACGCCGAGGCCTGTCGTGGCGTTGCCCTGCGGGTCCAGGTCCACGACCAGCGTCGCGACACCGCCGGCCGAGGCCGCCGAGGCCAGGCCGAGCACGACGGTGGTCTTGCCGACCCCGCCCTTCTGGTTCACCACGGCCACTGCGACCATCCGGGCAACCTAACCGACCACCACCGGTGGTCCGGGTAGCCGACGACCGGTGGCCAGGCCCCGTCGGCGCCATCGGGTGGCCATTACGCTGCGCTGGTGCCCGAGCTCCCAGAGGTCGAGACGGTTCGGCGCCAGATCCAGCCCCTGGTGTCGGGCATGGCGATCCTGGATGGCTGGTCCCATCCCTCGGCGAAGTTCGCATCAGCACCCGAGGCTGTCGGCCACCGGATCTCCACTGTCTCGCGTCGCGGCAAGTACCTGCTGTTCGACCTCGAGCCGCTCGCTCCAGGCCCTGGCGGCCGCCGGGAGCTGGTGGTCCACCTGGGGATGACCGGCGCCCTCTTCGTGGACCCCGGACCGCCCGACGACGGCTACTCCCGGGCCTGGTGGATGTTGGAGGACGGCCGTCACCTCTGGTTCCGGGACGTCCGACGATTCGGTCGGACGGTCGTTGTGCCATGGGGCGACCACCGGTCCCTGCCGACCCTCCGGGACCTGGGTCCCGAACCGTTCGATCCGGCGCTGACCGGCACCACCTTCCACCGGTCGCTCGCAACCAGCAGTCGCCGGATCAAGACAAAGCTCCTGTCGCAGCGGCCCATAGCCGGCATCGGCAACATCTACGCCGACGAGGCCCTCTGGCGGTCTGGAATCCACCCTGGCGTCAGGCGTCTGGGACCGGAACGCTCGGAACGACTCCTGGCACACCTACGCGAGGTGCTGGGCGAGGCCCTGGACCACGGCGGCACCACCCTGCGCGACTACCGGACGCCGGACGGTGGATCGGGTCGAAACCAGCACCGCCTCGACTGCTACGGGCGGTCGGGGCAACCCTGCAGGTCCTGCGGCGACCTGCTCACCTCCCGATCCATGGACCAGCGCACCACCACCTGGTGCCCGACCTGCCAGGCCCGCTGACCTGTCGTCGGGGGTGCCCCGACCGTCGCCATGCAGACCTCTACGCTCGGCGCCGTGAGCCCCCTTCGTCGACACAGCATCCGGATGGCTCTCCCGTTCACCGTGCTGCTGCTCGTCGTGGCCGCCGCCCCGGTCATCGCCGGCCCCTACGACGCTGAGATAGCCCAGATACGTACCGACATCGAGGAGAAACTCGACCTCATCACGGGGCAGCACGACCGCATCTCCGGGTTCGAGGACGACCTGGTGGCGCTGGACCACCAGATAATCGACAACGATTCGGCCATCAGCACCGAGGACACCGAACTCAGGGTCCTTCCCGTCCGCCTGGAGCTGCTCGCCGACCAGTTCATCCAGGTCCTGGCATCGCGCAGCGAGCCGGCGAGGCTCCACCAGACCATGGCCATCGACGCCTACCTGAGGAACGACGAGCGCATGAACGCCGTCCTGACCCAATCGGCCCAGCTGGCGGCCGACTCCCTGGATGGCGTCCGCGACCGGATGCTCTACGAATCCGTGATCGACGAGTCGAGACGCCGACTGGACCTCATCGATGCCGAGCTGCGGCTGTCGGCCGATGCCGTGCGAGGCCTCAGGGCCCTCGTCGGAGAGGCCGAGGAGAGGCGGCAGGTGGCCATGGACGCCCTGTCCGGGACGAGGGACGCGAAGCCTCCCATCAGGGTCGCCATCGTGGACGCCCGGGTCGCCATCGACAACGCCCGGACCGCCATTACCGGCTACGAGGCGGAGATACTCCACCTTGAGCGACTCGCCGTCACCCGCACGTGGACGGGAATGCAGGGAACCGACGTCGGCCGTCCGGCCCTCGCGGTCAAGATCGACAACGTCACCCGGGCCCACCCCCAGTCGGGCCTGAACGCCGCCGATGTCGTGTACGAGGAGCTCGTGGAGGGCGGCGTCACACGACTGGTTGCCGTGTTCCAATCCACCTCGGCCGACGTGGTTGGCCCCGTCCGTTCGGCCCGGACCTCCGACCCGCCCCTGCTGG
>Ga0257113_1000757_pt1 | contig 10932 bp, 6 predicted proteins | sample LP_taG_4_FD_191568 | JGI IMG/M metagenome (GOLD analysis project Ga0257113, IMG submission 191568) | Marine microbial communities from Northeast Subartic Pacific Ocean, Canada - LP_J_2015_P26_2000m | ecosystem: Environmental > Aquatic > Marine > Oceanic | place: Canada: Northeast Subartic Pacific... | reverse complement strand
CCCAGTAGCTGGTCTAACTATTGAGAAAGATATGACGACCACAGACAGGGAAAAAAGGAGAGTGTATTGATATGAAGTACGTTAAAAATATAATATTATTCGGATTTGTTTTCAGCCTCATTCTAATGGCCCAAGAGACAAAGAATATTGATACCAGGAAACCGGATGCTGAAAAGCTTGTCACCATACATGCTGAGGATGGTTATTTACCTAGTATCTTATCTATATTGGCGAAGGAAAGCGGGTATAACATTGTCACAGATCCAAACGTGAATCGCCAGGAACAATTAACCATTCATTTGGATGACGTCCCCATTCAGCAAGCAATAAACCTGGTCGTACGTGCGGTGGGATTGAGTTATGAGATAGTTGGAAATTCCTTCTTGATTGCTGAACCAAAGAAACTCGCAAAAGAAGTCGGTATTACGTCACATGTAATCGCATTAAAATACGCTAATGCGATGGAATTGAAGGATCTACTGCAGGATCTAACCGATAAAATCCAAGTTGATGTTTCCGGTAATAAACTATTAATTAATGCGTCACCAAAAAAAATCGCTGAAATTGAAAAAGCGATTCTGGAAATTGATGTACCTGCGTTACAAATCCTCTTAGAAGTACGGCTGATTGAAGTGGCTGTTGATGCAGAAGAAAAGCTAGGAATTGATTGGTCAAAATTGGCTCACTATACTAATATATTTGCGGAAAATGGAATCGCACCATCAGGTTTGCTAGGAGCTGGTAGTGCTGTACCGGGCCTTACTCAAAATGCCAATGAAACTGGTGATGGTATTGTCGAAACATACGCCGGATTACCGTTTGAGGAACCACCATCTGAAATGGTGTTCAATCGCTTGAGTGGGAGCAATATTGTACCGAATAAATTCAGTCGCCAAATGACTGCCTTTGACTTTACGCTGGATCTTCTTTTGAAGGATAACCAAGCCGAGATCCTGGCAGACTCTAAGCTGGTTACGCTAAATGGTCGTGAGGCCTACATAGAGATGGTTGACGTTGTCCCTTATATTCTGAGCTCGGGTGGTGTTGGCGGTCAGGTACAGGTACAAAAGGAAGAGGTCGGTATAAAGATGCGTGTATTGCCCTCAGTGAATATGGATGGTGATATTACTGTGAAAGTAGAACCGGAAGTATCATCGATTTTTGAGTTCATTGGTCCCGATAAGAATATTCCTCGCGTGAAAAGGCGCTCATCTTCTACCGTAATCCGAGTAAAGGACAGTGAAACCATTATTATCGGCGGTTTAATTAGCCGTGACCGAAAAAACACGGAATATAAATTTCCGCTTTTACATAAAATTCCTGTTATTGGAGAAAAGTTATTTACCAGTAAAGATGTGCTGGAAAAGAAAATGAATTTAATCATTCAAATCACACCCTCTGTAGTTAGAGACGATTTTGCTGGTATAACAAAATCAGAAGCAATGTTTGAATTGGAAAGATCGATTGTTGTTCCTGCTGAAGAAATTGATGATGAAACTGATAAGGAAGGAGAAAACGATGAGAAATAATTGTATTTTTAAAAGCAGTGGATTATTCACAGTTATATTGCTTACAATGTTACTTTTTAGTTGTGATAATCGTACTCCAACAAAATCAGATAGTAGTTCTACTTCAAGTGTGAACTTCAATCTAGAAATAACCGCTCAGCCTTATGCAACGGATGGGGGAGGAAATGCTGTGGTTGTTGGTGAAGATATTGTGGGTTCATATGTTAAAACCAGAATTGATGTTGTATTGAAAGATTCCACTGGTGAGGTTTTACCTAATAAACTAATTGAATTTGCGGCAACAGTTGATGGAGAAAGTTTCGGAAAGTTCAATATCAATTCTACTTACACCAATGCTGATGGGCTGGCAAGTGTAGATTTTCTAGATAAGGATCAATCAGCATATGATAATGCTGCTACGCCAACTTATGAGGGTGTAACAGTGGAAGCCAAGCATGTCGTGAATAGTCAGGATTTTCCCATAACTATTCGGTTTGACGTTTTTGATACTTCTGCAGTTCAGCTTTGGCCTTATCAGTTTAACCTTAGTTCCAACACTAGTTCTATAAAAGTTGATGATGGAATTACCAGCGCTGAATTGTCAGCAAAGATATCATCAAGACAATATGGTCAGGCAATTAAGGATCTTGAAGTGTATTTCGAAAGCACCAATGGCCGATTGAGCGAACTCAGTAAGTTTACTGATACATTAGGAATTGCTTTTGTTGATTTTTCAGATACTGGCGATCCTGGAGAAGCAGGTGTGTCTACAATAGTTGCCCGTTATCAACACCCTGTATTTGGGACACTTATAGATTCGGTGCAAATCACTATTTTAGACACGAGTTATTCAGGTACACCAGCTTATATGGAAATACCCTCTTCATATCCTGGCGAAATTATGGTTGTTGGCGGGGGGGGCTTGGAATCTACCCAATTATGTGCACGTGTATACGATGAGAATGGCGTTCTTGTCAATGAACCGGTGAGTGTTACCTTTACACTTGGACCAAACATACCTGCTGGTGCAAATATCAACAATGCCGGTATCAGTGATTCAGCATTTACAGCTGATGGAGAAGCCTGTGTTTCCATTAATAGCGGTAACGGCCCTGGTCCTATACGGGTTACAGCAACAGTTCTTACTGATTCCGGGGAAGTTATCACCGCTACGGCAACACCGGTAATCATTGCCACTGGGCCGCCTTACTATATCGAACCTGATTATAATCCCCAAGAGACAGAGCCGATTGGTGGGGGATTTTATTTAACGGAGGCAGCTGCTATAGTCTATGATCGTTGGTATAATCCGGTGGCAGATAGTACGTATGTGTACTGGTCGATGGAACCGAACCCATTAGCAGTAGACACTGTCATAGAAGCATTTGTACAAGGGGTTAGCTTCACTGGAAATGAAAACTTGAACGGAGATAATTTTCCCGGAGTGGCATATACCACAATTACCTATTCTACGGATGCCATTGGTGATTTAGGCCTGGTAACCGCATTGACCTTCGGTACTAATGGGGACACTATTATGGCCCGGATCAACGAAGAAGAAGGGGAAGCAATTATGTTTTTTGTTCCCGGGCAGTTGACACTGGGAACACCAACCCAATACTGGGATTTTTCAACTATGGGTTCGACAGCACAAATAGAGGTAACTGCGACATTAATTGATTATTACGGAAACGCAGTTTCTGATGCCGACGTAATGATAACTGCTACTGGAGCAGCGGCAATCTACTGGCCTGTTGCGCCAATCGAAGCCAACCAGGGAGTTACAAATGATGATGGTCAAATCACTTTTCTTGTCGTATATGATCAGGGTATTTGCGCTCCAATCCCCAACTCTGACCCACTACTGTATGAAGACTTTACATCAACTATCGTTGCGTATTTGCTTATACCACAACAAGTTACCAGTGATCCACTGGAAATTCTATTTGTACGGACATATCAGGGCCCATAATCCATGGAACAAGAATTCAATCCGCAATTTCAAAAGATAGGGGACATACTTGTCCATGAGGGCAAGATAAGCGATAGTCAGCTCAATTCTGCATTAGCTGAGCAGAAAGTCAGCAAGGAAAAATTAGGCGTTGTATTGCTTGATCAGGGTCTAATTACAGAAGACGACCTCATAAAAGTATATTCTATGCAGTTGGGTTATGATCTGGCCAGCGATGAAGACTTATTTTCTGCAGATCCTGAAGTTGTGCAAACAATTCCAGAGGACTTTGCAAGACAAAATATGGTTTTGGCCTTACGTAAGTCTAATACAACAATAGTTATTGCAATGGAAGATCCTGAGGATTTGGTAGCTATAGATTCGCTAAAACGGCTTACAAATTTAAATCCTGAAGTGCTTGTTGCGAGCCCATCGGGACTTAACCGCGCTCTGGATCAAATATATGGAAAAATTCGGCAGGCGGGTGAAGTAGAAGAAGCAGTAGAAAGTATCAAAGTTATTTCTGGTGATGAAGAAAACCAGGAAGAAGTTGATCTTTCTCCGGATAAGGTTTCAACAGAAGATGCCCCAATTGTTAAGCTGGTGAATCTGATCCTACAGGAAGCGATCAAGGAACGAGCTACTGATATTCATCTTGAACCGCAGCAGGATGTTGTTATTGTCCGCATTAGAATTGACGGTGTGCTCCAGATTATTATGACACCGCCAATATCTTCCTTAAGCGGGTTAGTAACAAGAATAAAGATTCTATCAAATCTTAATATAGCGGAGCGGAGATTGCCGCAGGATGGACGTTTTACAATAAAATTATCAAAAAGAGAGATTGATGTACGTGTTGCTGTTCTTCCTACTGTATATGGAGAAAAAACTGTCTTACGATTGCTCGATAAGTCTGGATTCGGATTTAGTCTTAAAGGATTGGGATTCGAAGACAAAATGTATCCTCTCTTTCGGCGTGTCATTGCACAGCCCTATGGCATGGTAGTTGTGTCTGGTCCGACTGGTTCCGGTAAGTCCACTTCGCTTTATGCATCCCTAAAAGAAATAAAGAACGAGGCCACAAATATCACCACAGTTGAAGATCCTGTGGAATACCAGATGGATGGTATAAATCAAGTTCAAGTCCATGAAAGCATCGGACTCACTTTTGCTTCTTCATTACGTTCCATATTAAGGCAGGATCCAGACATATTACTCATCGGTGAAATCAGGGATGAAGAAACAGCAGATATTGCGGTAAAATTTTCGCTAACTGGTCACCTTGTTTTCTCTACCGTTCATGCCAATGATGCTGCCTCAACAATAACGAGGTTATTAGATATTGGTATCAAACCATTTCTTGTAGGTTCTTGTTTGAATCTGGTAATGGCTCAGCGACTGGTAAGGACTATTTGTGAAAATTGTAAAGAAGAGTATAGTCCTACCAATGAAGAACTAGATCGGATAAATCTTGAAAAGTCCAGATTGAATGGTAAAAATCTCTTTCAAGGCAAAGGCTGTAGTCAGTGTCGGAATACAGGGTATCATGGCCGAACCGGTATTTTTGAACTAATACCAATGTCCAGGGCTATCAGGGGATTGGTCTTTGATAATACTAATGAAGATGTGATCCGGCAAAAGGCATTGGAAGAAGGCATGGTCAATCTAAGGGAAAGTGGTATTGAGAAAGTGCTGAATGGAGTAACAACGGTATCGGAAGTACTTCGTTCAACCGTTGAGGATATTTAATGCCTGCGTATACTTATTTAATCAAAGATGAGGCTGGTGGTCGTAGAGAAGGGGAGGTTAAGGCAGACAATCTTGATTTGGCCATGAAAAAACTGTCTGCTGGCAACCAGATTATTGTTAGGCTGGAAGAAGTAGACACAAGTTGGGATTTTATTGGTCCATTTATTGATGAAATAAATTTATCAATTGAACGTTTTAAAAATAGAATTCCCTTAAGCAATTTGGTGTTTTTTACGCGCCAGTTAGCTACAATGTATTCTGCTGGATTGACTTTGGAACGAGCCATTCAAGGTCTCGCCAGCGAAGAGCGACATCCAAAGCTGAAGAAGGTATTGACAAACGTTGGTGAAAATATCCGTAAAGGCCTGTCCTTGTCCGAAGCTTTACAGCGACATCCTGGTGTTTTTTCAACCTTATTTGTTTCATTAACCAAAGCTGGAGAAGTAAGTGGTAACCTAGATGAAATACTAGATGAATTATCAGCGTACCTAGAAAACCTCGATGATGTTAGACGAAAAGTTCTGTCCGCCATGACTTACCCTATATTTATGGTTGTTTTTCTTTTTGCAATGATGAGTGCAATGTTTATATGGATTATCCCCATGTTTTCAGATGTATATGTTCAATTAGGTGCCAATCTACCTGCTGCCACACGCAAACTGGTTTCCTTAAGTGAATGGATAAGCATCAATTTCAGTACTGTCGTTCTGTCATTATTCGGTGTAGCAGCTGGACTCTGGTTGGCGTCGAAGACCCGTCGTGGGGGCTATATCATTGATTCGATAAAACTGAAAACTCCGGTATTTGGATCATTACTGAATCAATCAATATTAAATAAATTTTCAAAAACAGCAGGAATATTACTTAACGCTGGTGTGCCGATTATTGAAGCCATGAACTTGATTAAGAAAATAGTAAGTAATCGTGTTTATGAGGTCGCCATTGGTGATGCGACGGAATATATTCGTGATGGATTTAATATAACCTCAGCATTACGCCGCACAGAAATTTTCCCTCCTATATTATTACAGTTATCCGCTACAGGAGAAGAAACGGGTGAGTTGGATACGCTGTTGGACAAGGCAGCTGACTATTATTACAAGCAAGTAAACGCCTTGGTAGAACGGATGACCACTCTAATTGAGCCCATATTGATACTTATGGTTGGAGTCATTATTGGTGTCATGGTGGTTATTACTTATTTACCTGTTTTTTATTTGGGCGCTGCTTTGCAAACGGGGTTGTAATGGATTTCTTGATTTTTTTTACATTCGGTACTTTTGTGGGTAGTTTTTTCAATGTGGTTATCTATCGCATGCCACGTGATGAGTCCATAATTAAGCCCAGATCACATTGTCCAGCCTGCAAAGCATCCATACCTTTTTATCGGAATATTCCCCTGGTATCTTTTATCCTGCAGGCAGGAAAGTGCGCAAATTGCCAAGGCGCAATATCATTGCAATATCCAGCTGTGGAATTAATAAATGGACTTTTTTGGGGGTGGTCATTTTATACGTTACCATTTCCAGAAGCGGTTACTGCATCTTTTCTCAGTTCCATACTTATTGCGATAGCGTGGATAGATGCAAGAATATATATGGTTCCCTTGGATCTCATTGTTGCTGGTGTTGTTGTTTTGTTGTTTGCAGTTATTTTTGGTGTCTTATCATACAGTCAGGTATTATGGGGTATTGCCACAGGCGTATTATTACCCGGGTTCATGATGGGCTTAACCTGGCTTGTAACCAGGCGTCAGGGCATGGGTTTTGGTGATCTACAGTTAGGGTTAATCCTGGGAGCCTGGGTAGGACCGATCGGAATGATACTGACATTGTTTTTTGCATCATTTCTCGGGCTTGTGGGATGGATAGTAATTTCCATGGTAAAAGGTTTGGATAGGGATAGACCATTACCTTTTGCTCCTTACCTTGTGTTTAGTGCAATTAGTATTTTTATTGTTAGTGAATATTCTACTACATTAATAGATCAATTGATTATGGTATAATGGTATTACAGGGGTTCAAATGAGTTACAAATCCAAAATAGTTGTTTTAGTGTCCAGCTTATTGGTTGTGTGTTTTGCCGAGGATGAATTGAAGCGACTCCGCAATGGATTTGCCGCTCAAGTCAACAATGAGAAAATATCCTATGTTCTAATGGACTACGAACTTCAGGATATCATAATAAATGGTCAAACATTCAAGAAACCAATAATCCCATTTGGAGGATTAAATGCTGAAGAAGGCGATCCAGTTTTGCCTACGGTTACAACATTTTATCAGGTCGCACCAAATAAATCATATAGTATTGAAGTCAGCATTCAATCCTCGGAATTTGTTGAAAATATCGATATTGCTCCACACCAGGCATGGGATCCGGTGACTGATGAAATAACTTTACCATTCAAGCGCAATATAGACTTATATACTTCTGATGAACCATACCCACAAAAGCAAGCCAGTATTTCACAAACGATTGTTTTCAGGGATTTACCAGTTGTAAAGGTTGCTTTTATGCCTTTTAGGTACCATCCATTATCTCGCCAACTCGAAATTATTACTTCAGCAGATATAGATTTAGTTGAAACTGGTAATATAGAGCCCCTCCAAATTCCCAGCAGAAGATCAAGAGTGTTTGAACCATTATATGAATCAATTGTTGTCAACTACAGTCGATCTACTGATGATGAAGATTATCAAACACCATCAATTCTTTATATACTGCCCAGTAATTCATCCAATCTCATGGCCAACCTGGACATTCTTTTTGAGTGGCGCCATAAATCCGGGTATGTTGTGAATTATGTTTCAACAAGTACCACTGGTAGTTCAGCCAGTTCAATAAAAAACTATATTAGTAATGCCTATGGCAGTTGGACTGATCCACCAGAATATGTTGCCTTGGTTGGCGATGCTAATGGTAGTTACTCAATTCCTACATATTTTGAAAATTATAGTTCTTATAATGGGGAAGGAGATCATCCTTATTCACAATTGGTTGGGGGTGATATTTTACCCGAAGTAATCCTTGGTAGATTATCGTTTAGTTCAACTACAGAACTGGCAACCATAATCAACAAAACTGTCCAGTATGAAACAAATCCATATGTTAGCCAGAATTGGTTTCATAGTGCTTCCATGGTTGGGGATCCTTCTTCATCAGGTATTTCTACTATCATTACCTGCGAAAATATTAGAGAAATAATGGAATTTCAGGGCTATGACGATGTTCGTACTATTTACAACTCTCCATTCCCATCCCAGATGGTATCTGATTTGAACGCTGGCTTAACTTTCTTTAATTATCGTGGCTACTGGGGGGTAAGTGGTTTTGGAAATGGTAATATAAATAGCCTTTCCAATGGTTTCAAGTTACCAGTCGCAACTGTCATTACCTGTGGAACAGGTTCTTTTGCCTCTGGAACGAGTATATCGGAAGCATTCGTAAGAGCAGGGACCCCAACCCAGCCTAAAGGTGCGGTTGCTTCTGTTGGTACAGCAACTCTTGGTACGCATACAATGTTTAATAATGTTGTAGATATGGGCTTTTACTATGGCATATTTTCAGATGGAATGGAAACTGCAGGAATTGCCTTGGTCCGCGGCAAGCTTAATCTATATCTCAACTACCCGAACAACCCTAACAATTATGTGAATATTTTTACCCATTGGAACAATTTGATTGGTGATCCCGCACTGAGAATGTGGACCGATATACCGGCAACCTTTACCGTAAGCCACGAAAATGCAATAGCTGCTGGTACAAATTTTATTGATGTAACAGTAATGGACTACTTTAATATGCCGGTAGAAGAAGCATATGTCACCATTCTAAAAGGTGATGATGTAATTTTTGAATCTGCATTCTCAGATGCATTTGGCCATGTCTCGTTGCCCATTAGCACGACTTCAACGGGTGATGTGGATATCACAGTCGTCAAAAGAAATTATATCCCCTACCAGGGACAATTTCAAATTATTGATCAAGCCGTAAATGTTAATGCTATAGAGGGCGGATACACGATTGATGATGATAGTGAAGGAAGTTCAATTGGTAATGCGAATGGAATAGTAAATGGTGGTGAAACTATTGAATTAACTATACCGGTGTATAATTATGGGACAGATGATGCGCAGGGATTATACTGTAAATTAACAAGCGATGGTGATTTGGTGACCTTTCTCACAGACAGCTTGTTTATTGGATCATTGTTGAGTGGAATGACAGCAAATATCGATCAGCCATTTGTATTTGAAGTACAAACTAGTGCTATGGAAAATGACAACTTGGATCTGCGCTTATTTGTAGAAGATGTAAATGGAACTTCCTGGTGGAGTGTAATCGAAGTGTTCAGCGCGGGTAGTCTCTTGGAAGCCAATGCAGTTATTGTTAGGGACGACCCGGTTTATGGTGATGATATTCTTGACCCCGGTGAAACGGCTGAATTAGAAATTGAATTGCTTAATAATGGGTCTGTAATAGCTACTAGTGTGGTAGGAAGGCTGTATTCAAATTTTTCTGGGATAGAAATGTTTGATGATCAAGGTTATTGGCCAGTGATATTAGCGGATGGTATGTCTACCAATAATACGGATCGTTTTGAAGTTTCAGCAGCTGAAGATGTCATTCCCGGGACAAGGGTGAATCTATTAATTGATCTGGAATCAACCACTGGTTTGTCAACCAGTTTAAGTATTCCTTTTCAAATCGGTATTAAGGATGTGAATGATCCCTTGGGACCCGACGCATATGGGTACTACGCTTATGATAGCGGCGATATCCTGTACTCAAATGCACCATATTTTAATTGGATTGAGATTAATCCTCTTTATAACGGTCAAGGTACACAACTTCCACTAAGCGATTATGGCGATAATCAGGATGATGTTACCACGGTCAGCCTGCCCTTCACATTCAAGTTTTATGGGATTGATTATGATCAAATTAGCGTATCCAGTAACGGGTGGGTTTCAATGGGCAGTACATCTATGCAGTCGTTCAGAAATTATCACGTACCAGGACCAGGTGGTCCTTCACCAATGATAGCTGTATTTTGGGATGACCTTATGACTACTTCTAGTGGAGGGCGCGTTTATAAATGGTATGATGAAGAAAACAATCAATTCATAATTGAATGGTCTAGTTTAAGAACGTTTGATAATAATAGCCTGGAAACTTTTCAGGTAATTCTCCGCGATGCACAGCATTATTTTACGCCTACAGGCGATGGTGAAATCTTGATCCAATTTGCGGATTTCAATAATACATCAACTGGTAATTTTGGTTGGGGACAGGTCCATGGGAATTATTGTACTGTAGGATTGGAAGACCATACGGAAACTGTAGGCCTTGAATATACTTTCAATAATGATTATCCCGTTGCTGCTATGCCACTTCAAGATTCAACCGCTATACTCTTTACAACCCGGGGTTCCAATATTCTCCAACGTGGTGATATAAACCAAGATGGATTTTTAAATATCATTGATGTACTGACCCTTGTTGATTTCATACAGGCGGGTAATACGGGAAGTTTAAACCCGTACCTTGCTGACGTGAATGCGGATGAAATCATCAATTTTCTGGACATGATCAGTATTGTTCGGGAAATAATGGGATTTTAACGTGCCATGATCATATCGCCCCTTGTCCTACTTGGAACGGTAGTTCTAATCCTATTGATTGCTGGCTATGTTGAGGCATCTAACCATAGACGTATAATTG
>Ga0257113_1000756_pt1 | contig 10944 bp, 9 predicted proteins | sample LP_taG_4_FD_191568 | JGI IMG/M metagenome (GOLD analysis project Ga0257113, IMG submission 191568) | Marine microbial communities from Northeast Subartic Pacific Ocean, Canada - LP_J_2015_P26_2000m | ecosystem: Environmental > Aquatic > Marine > Oceanic | place: Canada: Northeast Subartic Pacific... | reverse complement strand
TGCTATCGAAATGGAACTGCCGATGAGGTGCTGTATATTCAGTCCGGGGAAGGTAAGTTCATTTCTAACTTTGGTACTATACAGATTAAACCTGGTGATTATATGGTGATACCTCGAGGTGTAATTTGGCAAATGAGTCCATCAGAAACGGTTCGCATGCTGGTTATAGAATCGGCAGGACCTGTTGAAACTCCTAATCGCTACCGCAATCGATTTGGCCAGTTACTGGAGCATTCCCCATTTTGTGAACGGGATATTCAAGTACCGGTATTACAGGATCCTATTACCAATAATGATGAGTGTCTGGTGAAAGTTAAAACTCAAGGTGGAATTCAGGAATACACCTATGCCCATCATCCCTGTGATGTGGTGGGGTGGGATGGTTATTATTTCCCCTGGAGTATGAGCATTCACGATTTTGAGCCCATCGTGGGGAGCATTCATCAGCCGCCACCGGTGCATCAAACTTTCCAAGCCAACGGATTTGTCATCTGCTCTTTTGTACCCCGTTTATTTGATTTTCATCCTGATTCAATTCCCGCGCCCTATCCCCATTCCAATGTGGATTCGGATGAGATCATTTATTACTCCAAAGGGGATTTCATGAGCCGTCAGGGAATTCAGGCAGAGTCCATTACCTTGCACCCCATGGGACTTCCCCACGGACCACAGCCGGGGAAGTATGAAAGTTCAATTGGCAAAAAGAAAACCGATGAACTGGCGGTAATGATTGACACCTTCAAGCCCTTACATGTAACCGAAGCGGCTTTGGGAATTGATGATAAAAATTATCCCTTGAGTTGGTTGGAATAATTAGAAATAAAAATAATGATAATAGGAAATTAAATGAAACTCATCAGTTATAAAAAAAATGGAAATATAAAATTAGGGGCATTTGAAGAGGGGAAAATCTATGATCTGCATGCTTTGGATGTCCATATTGCAGGCAATATGCTGGAATTTCTCCAAGGTGGGGAAGAGCAATTGCAATTAGCGATGGCAGCCATGGAAGATGGAAGTCCTACAATATCTGCTGAAGATGTGGAGTTAATTTCGCCCGTTCCCAATCCACCATCAGTACGGGATGCATACGCATTCCGGCAGCATGTGGCAACAGCCCGGCGAAACCGGGGGCTGGAAATGATCCCCGAGTTTGATGAAATCCCCATTTTTTATTTTACCAATCACCATGCCGTTTTTGGAGAGGGATATTTCCCCGTATTATCACGCCATACAGAAAAACTGGATTTTGAATTAGAATGCGCAGCCGTTATTGGTAAAGGCGGTAGAAATATATCTACATCTGATGCTGACGATTATATTGCAGGATTTATGATAATGAATGATCTGTCTGCCCGCGTATTACAGATGCAGGAAATGAAGCTCAATTTAGGTCCTGCAAAAGGCAAAGATTTTGGCTCGACATTTGGACCGTGGCTGGTAACCAAGGATGAATTGGAATCCTGCAAACAATCATCTGTTGATGGTGATCGCTATGATTTGAAGATGAAAGCATTTGTAAATGATATTCAAGTATCAGGAGATACACTTTCCAATATGACATGGACATTTGCTCAGATCATTGAACGGGTGAGTTATGGGGTTGATATTTTTCCGGGCGATATCATTGGGTCTGGTACTTGTGGTACCGGCTGCTTTCTGGAATTGAATGGCTCTAAAATTACGGATAACCAATGGCTGAATCCTGGAGATACCGTGTCTCTTGAGATTGATGGATTGGGAACGCTCACTAATAATATTGTACTTGAAAATGGATAATTCTCCTATTGAGAGGAGAACTCCTGAACGGAACATTCGAGAAGAGGTGTGTGGGTTTACACACTACACCTTAATCCCCTCCTTTTCCAGGGAGGGAACGGTATTTGATTTTATAAAATAGTTTATGGCTAAATTCAGAGAATACAACCCCAAAGAATTAGAACTCAAGGAAAAACACCATTTGCTGCTTAGCTCGGTAGCGCCTCGTCCCATTGGATTTACCGCCAGCAAAAGCAAGGATGGTCATGTTAACTTAGCCCCCTTCAGTTTTCATAATGCTTTCAGCTCCAATCCGCCAATGGTGGGAATTTCTCCAGCATTCAGCGGCCGAACCGGCGAGGCAAAAAATACCCTTACAAATATACTGGACACCAAAGAATTTACACTCTCAGTAGTTAGTTTTAACATGGTTGAACAAATGAATATTTGCGCTGCAGAATACCCTTCAGATGTGGATGAGTTTGAAAAGTCTGGATTAACCCATCATCCTTCTAAAGTTATTTCTGTTCCCGGCGTAGCAGAGTCTCCACTCATAATGGAATGCCAATTTACGGAGCATATTCAATTCAGCGATCAACCAGCCGGAGGTAATTTATTATTAGGTGAAATAGTATATTTCCATGCTAAGGAAGATGTGTTTGACGAATCGGGAAAAATTGATCCCCATAAGGTTGATCAGGTAGCAAGGATGGGATACGACTGGTATAGTAGAGCCAAAGAGGGATTATTTGAATTGTCTGCCCCACGATTTATTCCTATTGGTGTAGATAATCTACCACAATTAGTGAGGGATCATCCATCCTTTACCGGAAAACTGTTGGCTCGTTTGGCTTCCGTAGAAAAAATACCTGAGCAGGATGTCATTGAAGATTTAAATGAAACTTATTCCAGGCTATCTGCTGAAGACATGCTTAAAATATGTGCTGTATTGGTAGAGGAAGGCAAAGTGTTGGAAGCATGGCAAGTACTGTACCTAGCTGAAATAATCTAATGCATTTCATAATGTGGCAACCTACTGAGGAGCAAATCAATAATTCTCAGATGATGGACTATATGCAGTTAGTCAACCAAAAATTTGGACTTTCCCTGAAAAAATATTCGCAATTGTATGATTGGTCCATAGAAAAGGCAGAAGATTTCTGGGGATCTTTCTGGGAGTATTCACAAATCATTCATCACTCTCCCTATTCTCAAGTGGTGGATGATCTAGGAAAAATGCCCGGTGCCAAATGGTTTGATGGAGCTACCCTTAATTTTACTGAAAATCTGCTTCGTTATAGAGACGATAAAATTGCTATTCACTTTTATGGAGAAGATGGAACACAATCTTCACTATCCTATAGAGAATTGCATGATCAAGTATCCCGTTTAGCTCGTTCCATGCGGGAAATGGGTATTGTGAAAAATGATCGAGTGGCGGGATTCATGCCCAATATCCCAGAGACAATTATTACCATGCTGGCAACCGCAAGTATTGGAGCCATCTGGTCATCCTGTTCTCCTGATTTTGGCATCAAGGGAGTTTTGGATAGATTTCAGCAAATCGAACCCAAACTTATTTTTGCTGCAGACGGTTATTTGTATAATGGAAAAACCATTGATTGCCTTTCCAAACTGAAAAATATTCTGACGTATTTGCCCAGTATAAAAAAGACTATTATCGTGCCATTTACCGGCGATTCCAATACGAATGTAATTAAGAATTCAATGCTGTGGAATGACTTTCTTCACAAAGATTCTGGTGATATTATTTTTGAGCAATTACCATTTGACCATCCCTTATATATCATGTATTCATCCGGGACCACTGGGCTGCCAAAGTCAATTGTGCATTCTGCCGGAGGAACACTCATCCAGCATTTAAAAGAGTTAAAGCTCCACACCGATCTCACCCAAAATGATAAAATTTTTTACTTCACCACTTGTGGTTGGATGATGTGGAACTGGCTGATATCTTCCTTGGCAGTAGGAGCAACCATAGTGTTGTATGATGGAAGTCCATTATACCCGGATGGCACAGCCCTGCTTAAAATGGCGGATGATTTGGGTATCACTGTTTTTGGTACCAGTGCCAAATATATAGCATCTTTAGAATCAGCCGGAATAAAACCAAAACAAATTTCTTCTTTCCCAAAATTACGTACGATCCTTTCTACAGGATCACCCCTAGTTGAAGAAAATTTCAATTTTGTATATGGAGAGTGGAAAGAAGATGTCCAATTGGCTTCTATCTCAGGGGGCACGGATATTATTTCCTGCTTTGCCTTGGGAAATCCTATTTTACCGGTGAGGCGGGGCGAACTCCAATGCCGGGGATTGGGAATGAAAGTAGAATCTTATAATGAAAAAGGCATGTCAGTCAGAAATGAAAAAGGGGAACTTGTTTGCACCCAGGCATTCCCTTCCATGCCAATATATTTTTGGAATGATTCAAATGGTAAAAAATATCAATCAGCTTATTTTGATGTATATCCCAATATTTGGCATCATGGGGATTATTTAGAAATTAATGATTTTGGCGGGGTCAAAATTTATGGACGGTCAGATACTACTTTAAATCCCGGTGGAATACGAATTGGTACAGCAGAAATTTACCAAACCGTTGAGCGGTTCAATGAGGTAGAAGATTCCCTGGTGATTAGTCAGCCCTGGCAAAATGATGAGCGGATTATTCTATTTTTAAAAATGAAAGATCGAATTACTTTGACCAATAGCCTGAAAACAAGAGTTAAAAAATCAATTAGGGAATCCTGCACTCATCGATATGTACCGGCTATAATAATTGCAGTTGAAGATATTCCCTATACCATAAATGGTAAGAAGGTAGAGCTGGCAGTAAAACAAGTTATTCAAAATATCGAGGTGAAGAATATTGATTCGTTAGTAAACCCTTCAATTTTAGATTTCTACAAAGATATTTTAGAACTGGATTCCTAATTAATTTCTAAATTAGAAATTGATGTTTTATTACTACTTTCCCCTTTTATCTAAACTTCCTAAATTTCCATATCTAATCACCTTAATAATCTAATATGACAGACAAAAAATTATCTTACGGAAGTTATTTGCAACTAGACAGACTACTTGATAGTCAAACCTTAAAATCCACTGAATCGGGTAATTCAGTCCATGACGAGATGCTCTTTATAATCATCCATCAAGCCTACGAACTCTGGTTCAAACAAATTCTGCATGAATTAGACTCTGTTCTAGATATGTTCCGGGGTAACTATGTACAGGAGGAAAACTTTGGCATAGTGGTGGCCCGTTTCGACCGTATTATTGAAATTCAAAAAATACTGGTAAATCAAATCAGTATTTTGGAAACGATGACGCCTATGGATTTCCTTGAATTCCGTGATTTATTGACCCCTTCATCCGGATTTCAATCTGTGCAGTTTAGGCTGATTGAGAATAAACTGGGAATGAGACCAGAAGACCGCATTCAGTATGGCAAACAGCGCTATAATCAATTATTGGATGATGCTGATGTAGAAAGCGTACTCAAGTCTGAGAATGAACCATCACTATTTGAATTGTTGGAAAATTGGCTGGAACGCACACCATTCCTGCAAATGGACGAGTTTAATTTCTGGGAATCTTATCAGTCTGCCGTAAAAGATATGGTTGAAAATGATATAGCTAAAATTAAATCAAACACCCAATTTGATGATGAAACGATTAATAATAGTCTAAAACAATATGAGATTATCCAGCGGACCTATAAGGCGCTGTTCGATGAGGATGAATATAAAAAACTCCAAAAAGATGGTCATCGCCGTTTATCACAGAAGGCTACTTTAGGTGCCTTATTTATTCAGTTGTATAGAGATGAGCCCATAACTCAGCTTCCTCACCGCTTATTAAATCAGCTTATCAATATTGATCAATTATTCACTTCTTGGCGTAATCGCCACAGGCTTCTGGTATTCAGAATGATTGGCGTGAAAATAGGCACCGGTGGTTCAGCCGGGCATGCCTATCTCAAGAAAACAGCTGAAAACCATTCAGTATTCCGGGATATTGCCAATTTGTCCACCTACATTATTCCCCGTTCTTCATTGCCGAAATTACCCGAAAAACTTAAAAAAGAATTGGGATTCTACTTTACACATGGAAAATAATTTGACATCATCACTCAAAGGTTTCAATGCCCTTATTTGTGGGAGCACTTCAGGTATTGGGCAAGCCACAGCCATTGAATTTTCAAACTTAGGTGCTAATGTGACCCTCTTTGCCCGTAATGAGAAAAAGTTAAAATCTACAATAGCCAAATTAAAGATTAACGGAGATCAATCTCATCAGTATTTAGTGGGAGACTTTGATGACGATGCCAGTATAAAAACTACAATTACCAATCATGTTCAAAATGGGAATAAATATCATATTCTTATAAATAACTCTGGTGGTCCGAAAGGCGGACCAATCATCCAAGCGAATCCGGATGAATTTGTGAACGGATTTAACCGTCATCTTATTTGTAATCATATTTTATTCCAGGCTCTCCATTCAGGAATGAAAAATTTTAACTATGGACGTGTCATCAATATTATTTCTACCTCAGTAAAGCAACCTATTCCCGGATTAGGCGTGTCAAATACCATTCGTGGAGCCGTAGCATCCTGGGCAAAAACACTCTCATTTGAAGTTGGAGAAGATGGAATTACAGTCAACAATATTTTGCCGGGATTTACGGACACAGAACGATTATCATCTCTCATTAAATCCAGGACCGATGCTTCTGGTAATTCTGAACAGGAAGTTGCAAACAGTATGCTGGCTCAGGTGCCGGCAGGCAGATTTGGAAAGCCTGAGGAAACTGCCAAAGCTATCGCTTTTCTGGCGTCACCAACAGCGGGATATATTAATGGTGTGAGCCTGGCAGTTGATGGTGGGAGACTGAGTTGCATTTAAAATTTAAGATAGAAGATTGAAGATTCAAAATTTCATAAACGGTGATTTCGCGGAACCAATCTCTGGTAACTATTTCGATAATATTACTCCGGTAACGGGTGAGGTTTATTCACAAATTCCAGATAGTGATTCTTCTGATATAGATTTGGCAGTCTCATCTGCCAAAGAAGCCTTTAAATCATGGAGTAAACTTTCTAAGAATGAGCGCTATGATCATATCATGCATTTGGCTGATGAGATCAAAGCGCATTTTGATGAACTGGTGGAAGCCGAAAGTAAAGATAATGGTAAGCCTGAATGGCTGGCTCGATCAGTGGATATCCCCAGGGCATCTGAAAATTTCAGATTTTTTGCCACCGCATCGTTGCATTTTGATTCAGAAATACATGAGATGGATGGCAAAGCCCTCAACTATACCCTGCGCCAGCCGGTGGGAGTTGTAGGCTGTATTTCTCCCTGGAATTTACCTCTGTACCTGCTCACCTGGAAGATTGCGCCTGCCCTGGCAGCCGGCAATACGGTGGTTGCGAAACCATCAGAGATTACGCCCATGACGGCCTACCTGTTTAGTAAGTTTTGTCAAAAAGCGGATTTTCCCAAGGGTGTAATCAATATTGTGCATGGCTATGGTCATAAAGTAGGGGATGCTCTCAGCCGTCATCCGGACGTGCCCATCATTTCATTTACCGGGGGAACGGCCACAGGTGAAAAGATTGCAGCAGTTGCCGCACCTATGTTTAAAAAGCTATCTCTGGAAATGGGGGGAAAAAATCCCAATATAATATTTGAGGATGCAGATTTTGACAATGCAGTAAAAATGTCTGCCAAGGCTGCCTTCTCCAACCAGGGGCAGATTTGCCTTTGCGGCTCCCGACTATTTGTTCAGGAATCCATTTATGATAAATTCAGGACTGCCGTCATTCAAGAAACCCAGACTTTAAAAGTGGGTGACCCCAAAGATGAAAAGAGTAATTTGGGTGCAGTGGTGTCAAAACCGCATATGCAGAAAATATTAAATTGTATTGATGACGCCAAAGCTGAGGGAGGAGAAATTCTCACCGGAGGCAATAGAGTAATTTTAGAAGGTGATCTGAAAGATGGTTATTACATTGAGCCCACCATCATTGATGGATTAACAGCCAATTGTAAAACTAATCAGGAAGAAATATTTGGACCTGTCGTTTCCATGATTCCATTTAAAACAGAGGAAGAGGTTATCGAAATGGCAAACTCTACCAAATACGGATTATCTGCCAGTCTGTTTACCAAAGATGTAAGCCGTGCCCACCGGGTAGCAGCTGCTATTGATTCAGGAATCATCTGGGTGAATACCTGGATGCTTCGGGATTTGCGAATTCCTTTTGGCGGAATGAAAAGTTCAGGTGTAGGGCGTGAAGGTGGATTTAAATCTCTGCAGTTTTTCACTGAAGCTAAAAATGTGTGTATTAAAATATGAGTATAATAAAAATAACCAGTGAAAATGCACCGGAACCTGTAGGCTCATATCCCCATGCTCGAAAGGTTGGTAATTTACTTTTTTTATCTGGTGTTGGTCCGCGGGAGAAAGGAAAAAAGGAAATCCCCGGAGTGACATTAGATGAAAAGGGAAAAATCATTTCCTATGCTATTGAAGCCCAGTGTCACTCCGTTTTTGCCAATGTGAAAGCCATATTGGAAGATTCAGGATCAAGTTGGGATCAACTGGTAGATGTGACGGTTTTTCTAACCAATATGAAAGATGATTTCAAAACTTATAACCGGATTTATGCTGAGTATTTTAAAGACAATCAGCCCTGCCGGACGACTGTAGAAATCCTTTCACTTCCAACACCTATTGCTATTGAATTGAAATGTATCGCCACTATTTAACCACGAAGACACAGAGACACTGCGAATTAAATAATTACAGTGACTCCGTGGCCCTGTGGTAAAGGAAAACATCATGCTACCCCCAATAAACTTTAAAAGTTGGATAGAAGAAAATCGCCACCTCTTGAAACCACCCGTTGGTAACAAGGTGGTTTATGAAGATACAGAACTTATTATCATGGTAGTGGGTGGCCCCAACACGCGAAAAGATTATCATATTGATGAAGGCGAAGAATTTTTCTATCAGTTGGAAGGCGGTATGGTTTTACGGATTATGGAAGATGGTAAGCCTAAAGATTTGGCAATTAATGAAGGTGAAATATTTTTACTTCCCCCGAAAGTTCCCCATTCTCCTCAGCGCTTTGAAAATACAGTTGGTTTGGTGGTGGAACGGAAACGCCGGAAGGGTGAGTTAGATGCCTTTCGATGGTACTGCGATGAATGTAATACATTACTTTATGAAGAGTATCTCCAATTAAAAGATATTGTGAAGCAGCTTCCCCAAATTTTTGAAGGATTCTGGAATAATGACGATGCCCGAAGCTGTAAATCATGTTCCGCCTATTTAGAAAAGCCGTAGCGTGTTCAAGATAGATATTCACACCCATATCCTTCCGGAGAACCTGAATGAGGTAACAAATACATTTTCTGATCCTCGATTTCTGAAGATGGATCCCATTGATGACCAATCTTCCATGCTTAAAAAAGATGGCGCAGCCTTTCGAAAAGTGGACTGCAACTGCTGGAACCATCAAAAGCGAATACAGGAATGTGATAGCACCAGTGTGGATGTGCAGGTTTTATCCACAATTCCGGTTTTATTTTCATACTGGGCCAAGGACGATGAAGGATTGACGCTTTCCAAATTCTTAAACGACCACATTGCTGAGGTTGTTCGAAACACCCCCAATCGATTTATTGGTCTGGGCACCATCCCCATGCAGAATGCCGATCTAGCTATAGAAGAAATGGATCGCTGCGTGGATGAACGGAAATTTCCCGGTATTGAAATCGGCTCAAATGTTAATGGAAAGAATCTTTCTGAAGCAGAATTTCACCCCATTTTTGAACATGCAGAAAAAATTGGCTGCTCCATTTTTGTCCATCCCTGGGAGATGATGGGGCAGGCGGACATGCAGAAGTACTGGCTACCCTGGCTGGTTGGGATGCCGGCAGAAACATCCCGGGCTATTTGCTCAATAATATTTGGCGGAATTTTAGAAAAGTATCCGGCTCTCAAAATTGCCTTTGCCCATGGCGGTGGTGCTTTCCCATTTACGATTGGCCGAATTGATCACGGATTCAATGTACGTCCCGATTTATGTGCCGTAGATAATTCCACCTTGCCATCATCTTACATGAAAAATTTCTATGTAGATTCACTGGTTCATGATGAGAATGCCATGAATTTCCTCATTCAAACCATGGGTGCCGAACGCATTGCCATGGGCTCGGATTATCCATTTCCCTTAGGTGAACATCACCCCGGGAATTTGATTGAAGGCATGGATTTATCTGATGCCACAAAACAGATATTATTGGCCGGTGCCGCACTGGAGTGGTTAGGCTTGGATGAAAGTGAATTCACCGGTAATTAAGGCTACCAATTTGGACTTTGCCCTTGAGCAGGATAAAAAAGATCCGCTGGCTCACTTTAGAGGGAGATTTCATTTTCCGGTAACTGACTCAGGAGATCCATTCATCTACTTTTGCGGCAATTCATTGGGGTTACAGCCTGATACTGCCGAGCAATATATTAAGGAAGAATTAGATGCCTGGAAAAAGCTGGGAGTGGAGGGGCATTTAAACGCCAAACGACCTTGGCTGCCCTATCATGAATTACTAACCGAATATACAGCCGAAATTGCAGGGGCTTTGGAAAAAGAAGTGGTGGTTATGAATTCCCTAACCGTTAACCTGCATTTGCTCATGACCTCCTTTTACCGCCCCAGTGGTAAACGAAAAAAAATACTCATTGAGAACAATGCTTTTCCTTCAGATCGATATGCCGTTCAATCTCAGCTGAAAATTCATGGAAATCATCCCAAAGAAGATTTAATGATTCTTAATCCAGATCAAGGAGGAACCATAACCACTGAGTGGATTTTGGACTGTTTTGAACGCCACGGTGATGAAATTATCATGGTGCTTATTGGAGGTGTGAATTATTATTCTGGACAAGCCTTTGATATGGCGACCATTACGAAGAAGGCTCATGAATATAATTGTTTAGTGGGATTCGATTTGGCTCATGGTGCAGGGAACCTTCATCTGAAACTGCATGATTGGGGGGTAGATTTTGCAGCCTGGTGCGGTTATAAATATTTAAATGGTGGACCCGGTGCACCATCGGGAGTATTCATTCATGAACGCCATCTGGGA
>Ga0257113_1000754_pt1 | contig 10948 bp, 13 predicted proteins | sample LP_taG_4_FD_191568 | JGI IMG/M metagenome (GOLD analysis project Ga0257113, IMG submission 191568) | Marine microbial communities from Northeast Subartic Pacific Ocean, Canada - LP_J_2015_P26_2000m | ecosystem: Environmental > Aquatic > Marine > Oceanic | place: Canada: Northeast Subartic... | reverse complement strand
TTAACAAGTATTTCCTGTATTCGATCCCATGAAAACCCCTTATTTCTCAAGGTATTCACAGCATTCTTTTTTTCCTTTAGGTCAAGCGGCTTATTCATAGGAACCCTTCGTTTTGCCAATAGCTGATCCATTAAAGTATATTCAGGAAATTCATCATAAGTTTTTTTCAGTGTATGCTCTAAAATATCTGAATCCAGACCATGAACACTGAATTCTGATCTCAGGGCCATTGGACCAATAAGCTTTCTTCGGACCTTTTCGCGAGCAAACACCCGGGCAAATTTCTGGTCATCGACATACCCTTTTGTTTCCAGTTTTTCCATGACAGCATAGATACCATCCTCATTAAAATTTTTTCTTTTCAAACGGCGCATCAATTCCGCTTTACTGCGCATTCTATAGCTTAGCAGATTTAATGCATCATCCATTATTTTTTGTTGGTAATCAGCAACTAAAATATCATCCAATTGCTTATCAGTTAATGTATCGCCAATTTGGACTGGTATAGAAAAAAAAACGTCTTCGGAAATACCGAAGACGCTGCCATCATCAAGAAATATACTGTGCCGGTTTTTCCTGCGCTTTTGTACCTGGATATCTATGATCTTACGCTTTGCCATCCTCCGCAAAGCTGATTCCCATGAAGCCTTTTACTTGTTTAACTATATCAGATAGCAGATCATGATTTTCTTCTAAAAATGCTTTTGTATTTTCCCTACCCTGACCAATCTTTTCGTCCTTATAAGCATACCAAGCCCCCATTTTCTGGACAATATCTCCTGTTACGGCCAGATCAAGGACATCTCCAATGTAGGAAATCCCCTGACCATACATAATGTCGAATTCAGCCATCTTAAATGGCGGTGCAACTTTATTTTTTACAACTTTTACCCGCACTCTATTACCAACAGGATCTGTACCATTTTTAATAGTAGTTATCCTGCGAATTTCTAATCTTTGGCTGGAATAGAACTTGAGCGCACGACCACCCGGAGTCGTTTCCGGGTTTCCAAACATAACACCTATCTTTTCACGAATCTGGTTAATAAATATTACACATGTATTCGACCTGCTAACCGTTCCTGTTAACTTTCGCAATGCCTGGGACATCAGCCTGGCTTGCAATCCCATGTGGGAATCTCCCATTTCTCCATCTAATTCTGCTTTTGGTACAAGTGCCGCAACTGAATCCAATACAATCACATCCAATGCGCCGCTGCGAACTAATGTTTCCGTGATTTCTAAGGCTTGTTCCCCAGTATCTGGCTGCGATACCAGTAAATCCTCAGTGTTCACACCTAATACTTTTGCATATTCTGGATCCAAGGCATGTTCTACATCAATAAATGCGGCATACCCACTATTTTTTTGTGCTTCTGCAACTATATGCAAAGCCAAGGTTGTTTTACCGCCTGATTCAGGACCATAAATCTCTACTATTCTACCGCGAGGGACACCACCTACGCCCAGAGCTACGTCTAGAGATAAGCAGCCAGTGGATATTATATTCTCACTAATATTCGGTCTGTCATTGCCTAGACGCATAATGGATCCTTTACCAAACTGACGATCAATCTGTGTAATTGCCAGATCCAACGCTTTTTCTTTTTTAGATGTTGCTGCCATTCATCACTCCTTTTATGCTTTTGAAACTAAAAAATGGGTACCTAAAATAGTATATACTGCTCCTTTAGAAAAGAGTTGACTGCTCATTAAATTAATTCTAGAAATTTTCATCGGTAATTCCGCAAATGTTGTATTTAGAAATTGAGTTACGTCTGGCGTATATTTTTGCGGATATTTTATCCTAGCCAGTGTAACATGAGGTATAAACTTGCGTTCTTGTACTGGAAAACCCAATGGATCCAGACGTGCATTAATAGCATCAACAAAATCATTTAGTTTATCTAATTCACCGGCTATCCCTACCCAAAGTGTTCGGGCTCGCTCCGGTCTTGGAAAACATCCTGGTCCAACTAATGATAGGGATATGGTCGAAAATTCTTCAGTAACGCTCTTTAAAGTTGTATTAAGGTCATCAACTGATACCTCAGGAGTGTGACCGATAAATTTCAGGCTAAGATGCATATTGCCATCCCTAACCCATTTTATTTTGGCACCTTTTGAATCAATCGTCGATTGCAGCATTTTTTTAATATTCACAATTTCTCTTGGTAGCGATACCGATATAAATGTACGCAGTAATGATTCAGCCATTCAGTAAATGTATCCTCACCATGTTGAGAGCCACTTGACTGCTTAGTTGTTTGTTCAGTTTTCGATCAGTGAAAAAATTGAATTCCTTGGCCCATACTGTATCATTGTGAATCAATGTAATATACACGAGACCTACTGGTTTTTCTGCTGTACCTCCGTCCGGCCCAGCTATGCCTGTCACCGCTATTGCCAGATCTGATCCAAAGAGATCTCGAACACCCTGAGCCATCTCAGTAGCCGTCTGTTTACTGACAGCACCAAATTCCTGCAACGTGTTTTCCTGAACACCCAGTATTTTTATTTTCATATCATCGCTGTAAGAAACAACACTACCTAGATAATATGTTGAGCTGCCAGGAACATTAGTAAAGCGGTGCCCGATAAGGCCGCCAGTACATGATTCAGCGGTAGATATGGTATATCCGCACCTGACCAGCATATCACCAACCGTTTCTTCCAAATTTACAGTACCAATTGCATAAACATATTTATCTACCCTATCCCTTATCTTTTCTTCAATTTCTATTAATGGATTCTTTTCCGAGCACGTCAACCGTATATCCACTCCTGTGAATTGGGGCAGAAATGCAACGGTTACTGGCCTAGTATCTTCCGTTACATCAATTAATTTTTCAGCTAAAACGGATTCCATGGCCCCGGTTGTTCTGAGTGTCTTCACATAAATCTTACTTTTCGTTTTATCATGGATCCATGGTATGATTGTGCTTGACATCATATCTTTCATTTCACGGGGCACTCCTGGCATAGCAAACACATCCATTCTATCATTATTCAGGTGCAGCCCTCTGGCAGAACCAGAATCATTTGGAATCACACTACCCTTATTAGGGCGGATAGCTTGATTTTTATTAATTTCGGGTGTAACTCTGGCCCGTTTTACCATACGCGCATTCAGAATATTCCAATAATCTTCATCAAAGGTAGGCTGTACATCAAAATGCTCAAACAGCGTTTTTTGGGTAACATCATCATGGGTAGGACCTAGACCACCGGTTACTAAAACAACTTTAATATCTTCAGGTACTTGGTCCAATGCTGCGATAATATGATTGTGTTGATCTCCAATGGTCACATGCCAAGTAATTTCCGCACCTACTTCCAGCACAGCTTGGCCGATCCAGGTACTATTTGTGTCTGTAGTGAAACCTGATAGCAATTCATTGCCGATGGTGATTAAACCAACATTCATACTGACAACCTACTAAAGCCTTGGATCAAACCCAGTGTTAATAACCCGGCTAGCATATCATCCAGCATGACACCCCAACCTTTGGGGAATTGTTCCAGCTGTCGAATCGGCCAGGGTTTTATAATATCCAATAAACGGAACAAGATAAATGCCCCAGCGATATATAGCGTACCATCTGGCAACATCAGCAATCCTAACCACTGTCCTGCCACTTCGTCAATTACAATCCTGGATGGGTCCTTTTCACCGTTATGGTCAATAATAATATTTGTCGCAAATACACCAATTGTAAATATCGTAATAATTAGAACAATAAAAACGAATGGATCAAGATATTGTAACCACAGCAACCAGCCAATAACTGCCGCCAGACTCCCCCATGTACCTGGTGCAAAAGGCAAATGGCCAATCTTAAAACATGTGGCCAACCATTCCGATAATTCTACACGCAGCAACAGCTAATCTCAAGAAATAAATTGCCGAATGATGGCCCGGTTTGTGTACAGGTATGTAAAACCGGTAAATAGGGTAAATATTGTTACAGATAAGGTCAGGTAATAAATGAGTTGGTATTGTCTAGAGAATTGAATGAAATCACCGATCCATGAAATAGGTATTGATACTGATCCAAGGTTGAACAGGATAAAAATTATGATCAGTACCTGGGTCAATGTTTTCCGTTTTGCTATTTTACTTGTGACCATCACCATATTTTTTGATGACATGACCGTGCGCAGACCGGTAACAAATACGTCCCTGAAAACAATTATGGCCACCATCCAGAAAGGAACCACATTCATCACAGCAAATGATATCAGTGCCGATAGTATCATTACTTTATCCGCTAAGGGGTCCAAAAACCGACCATAATCGGTAACTAGATTATGTTTTCTAGCGTAATAACCGTCGTAAATATCTGTTAACATGGCGATCACAAAGATACAAAGCGCCCAGGTTTTTGCGTAAGGATGATCGTAAAATAGAAAAATAATGAAGAAAGGCGTCATTAAGATCCGTCCAATAGTTAGTATGTTTGGTAGATTCATATAATTGTTCTTCCTTCCATTGCTCTCATCAAGGTAGCATCATCGGTGTATTCCAACTCGCTACCAACAGGTAGCCCACGGGCCAGCCGAGATACTTTGATATTCTTCTTACTTAATAACTTACTGATATATAGACAGGTTGTATCACCCTCAATACTTGGATTGAGGGCTAATACTATCTCATCATCAGGTTTCGCTCGGGCTATCAATGAATCGATGTTCAAATCATCTGGTCCAATTCCATCCAATGGAGAAAGTACTCCACTCAACACATGGTAGACACCATTGAATCCACTTGTCCGTTCGAAAGCGTAAATATCCGACGGTACTTCTACTACACAGATTAAACTGTTATTCCGTTTTGGATCGCTGCAAATAATACAAGGATCATCCTCCGTTATACCGCCGCAAATCGAACAAGTAGATATATTTGACTTTACATCCTGGACTGCATCAGCCAGTGATTGAGCGTTTTCTTTAGAATCTTTCAATAGGTGAAACGCCATTCGCTGGGCAGTCTTTTTACCTATCCCGGGAAAACGTGAAAATCTATCAATCAAACGGATAACGCTGTCAGGGAAAGAATTCATAACATTCCCGGCAGCTTAATATTGTCCAGTATGCTACCTGTAACTGCATTTATGCGATTTTGTGTTTTATCCTGCGATTTAATCACGGCCTGATTTACTGCAATCACTATCAAGTCTTCAAGTACATCTAACTCTTCGTGCAGAGCAGCGGAATCGATATTAATATCAAGTAATTTTTGTTGGCCATCCATTTTCACTTTGACTATGCCATCAGCAGCCACACCTTCCACCACAAGATCTTCTAGCGTTTCCTGCACTACACTCATTTCCTTCTGCATTTGCTGGGCCTGTTTCATCATCTGAGACATTTTCTTTGGGTTAATCATAGTATATCCTAATAACGATTTTAGCGGAGAATTTCACCATCAAACAATTCTATAACCCGATCCACCACTGGTTCGGATTTTGTACTTGCCACCTGGTTCTGGATAATGCCATGCTTTGATAATTCTTCTGCAGGCTGAGTATCTTTTTCGACAGTAAAAAAATTTATTTTTATCTTCTGCTTCACGTGTTCAGCAGCCACATCTTCGATCATTTCCTTATTATTCTTGAGCAAATCCAGATTAAACCGCGGCTGGTTCATCATTCCAACCTGAACCTTTTTTCCAGCAAATTCCATAGGTGTACAATGTTCCAGAACCATCCCTACTGAAGTACGTAGATTTGTTACGCTAGTGATAATTTCTGACCATTTATCTTTTAATTCTTCAATATTGATTCCAGCCTTATTTATTGTTTTATAGTCTTTTTTGGGTTCGTTGACTTCATCTTGGTTTGCAATTGGTCCATTAGTGTTATCTGGTTTACCTGCCTTAACACTTTGAGCATCTGCACTCGTGTCTGTTTTTTCAGTTTTTATTTTTTTTTTCTGCTCAGGGACTGTTTGTGCAGAACTGCCAGATTGCTGTGATGAGTTTTTTAATAATTGTTCGATAGATACTGATTCGTCCATTTCCAATAGTTTCAAGCCCATCATTTCCAGCATAATGTAAGGTTGGTTGGCCCGCTTAATGCGTGTCTCAACATCTGTTATAACCTGGGTTATCCGTAATAAATCCCGCACATCCCAGGACGCTGATGCATCAATATATTGCTGCTTTAAATCATCATTCATTTCTACCGCTTTTAATCCGTCATTGATGGTGGAAAACATCAGATTACGTACATGTTTATTTAACCCGGTTAATATATCCTCTACCGGGAGTCCCTGGTTGCGAATTTGTGCGAGTGTAGTAAGCAAACCTGCATGATCTCGATCTTTCATGGCGCTCGTAAAGCTGAAGTAGATATCATGAGGGATAAGTCCCAGTACTTTTTCCACTTCTTCATAAACAATCTGTTCACTGGAGAAGGCGATGACTTGGTCAAGAATACTTAATGCATCGCGCATGCTGCCTCCTGATTTTCTTGCTATAGCATCTACAGAGGCACCATCCGCCTGTAATTCTTCTTTGCTGAGAATATTGTTTATTGTTTTCATAATTACTTCAATGGACAAGCGATGGAAATCAAATCGCTGACAGCGGGAAATAATTGTGGCCGGTACTTTATGAATATCTGTGGTACACATAATGAATTTTCCATGAGCTGGTGGCTCTTCCAGGGTGCGTAACAATGCATTAAATGCTGGGTTTGTAAGCATGTGTACTTCATCGATTATAAAAATCTTGTAAGGGGCGTTCATGGGTGTGAACTTGATCAATTCACGCAGATTTCGGATTTCTTCAATCCCACGGTTAGACGCGCCATCAATTTCCAGTACATCCAGATTTCTACTTTCGGTTATCTCATTACAAACAGTGCAGTCATTACAGGGCTGGCCATTCTTGGAATCCGAGCAATTCAATCCCTTGGCTAAAATACGTGCAGTGGTTGTTTTTCCCACTCCACGCGGACCAGTGAATATATAGCCCTGGGCCACCCGTTCTTTTTTAAATGCGTTAACAAGTGTTTGTGTTACGTGGGCCTGACCCACCACATCATCAAAAGACTGCGGGCGATATTTTAAGGATAGAACCTTATAAGACATTAGATCGTTCAAATAGTACTATAGAAATTACCTAAATTTATAGTGGTCGTGCACCATAGATTGACATGCCCGGATGTCAGGTTTAGAAAAGTCGTTGGCTCAATTTCAGTGATCCATCGGCACATGAAATAAAACACCTACCGCTGCTCCTTTCCAGGCCTGACGGGGTTACGTGCAACTCCATTGCAATGGGCTGAAACGTCAACACCACTTGCTTGGTAAACCTAACGCGGAACAAGCCTCTCTATGGCGTTAAATCCTGCTATAGCGGATTGCAGGTTACAGGGCACCGCTACCTCCCCACCTAGCACGACCAAATTTTCAATGAACTTTTCAATCATCCAATTCAACTATAAATTGGCTGGTGGAGCCGAAGGGGATCGAACCCCCGACCTCAGCATTGCGAACGCTGCGCTCTCCCAACTGAGCTACGGCCCCTTTCATCGTAAAATTTACCTGATTTTTATCTCAGGAAGCAAGCAAAGCAAGATTAACTTTAATAAAGTACAACTACCTTTATTTCTTCCAACTCATGCCAGTCCCAGAAATTAGAGCGTTCTAGTTTAATCACACCATCGCGAAAACTAAAGCGCACACGCTTTCGATATAGTGACTCCGTGAACCATTGGGAATTGGTTCGTTTATAATAAATTGCCAAGAAGGGCGGACTATCTTCGCTCAGATCCAGTATGGGTAAAGTACAAATTGCGTCATTGAATTCACCCTCTTCGGTGATGAACTCAACTTTGGTGAAATTATAAACGCGTTTGGTTAATGATTTAAATTCAGTGAATTTGCTGGTAGACTGCCCGAGTATAACACCAGTGACAAACCAAATTAAATAAAAGAGAAATAATTGATATTTTTGCTGATAGCCCCGAGATGGCCTTATCACTTCTTCTTACGACCGAAAAGCCCCTTCTTCTTTTTCTTTTTACCATCATCTGCTGCTGCGGCCGAAGCTTTCCCTGCTTCTCCCGATTCAATTGTTTCCAACCGTTTCTCCCAGTCACTGGAGTCATCACCTGGACCTTCTGCTGGAGTTCCTTCAGGTGCCACCGCTGGGACCTCTGCTGTTTGGGGCGGAGTGTCAAAACGATGCTGCCATGCATCGCGCAACCGTTCCTGGCGACTTACAGACTTCTCTTTTAATTCCGATAATAAATTTGTTACTTCCTCATGAAAATCAGATACAGTTGTATCCAGCCGCTGTACTAATTGCTGTGTAAGAGATTCACCATACTCATCACCAATTTGATCCAATAGCACTGCTACCTTCTCATTAACATATTTTTGTTGTTCAGTTAATTTCGGTACTTGTTCTTCTGAATTAGGCTCAGGCATGTTTCCTCCCAAAATTTAGTTCTTTAATTTATCCATTTCTTCTGGAGTTAATGCAAAAAATGTTTTTGGTGATGAGATGATGTTCACTGCTTGGTATGTTTCAGCGCCCACTAGCATTCCTAATACTGTGCCAATAAATCGAAAGTGCCAAACCTGATCAATCCTTGGGCGAGTTTGCTCATTCCATACCTCTGCCAATATTACGCCACCCAGAGAAGAAAGCGCATATAAAAAACCTTTAAGGTTTGGTAATTCCCTGATCTTTTTTCGATAAGTTATACTGGCCATATCCCAGATGGGTATTTTTTCAACTGATATAGGTGTCTGGATCGATAACTGCCGCTTTTCAACGCCAATCAATGCACCACGAATTTTTTTACCAGTGCGGTGTTTTATAATAATAAACTGATCCGGTGGTATTGATTCCAGAATATTGATTGTTGTAAGATAAGTTAAATTTTGACTGATACCTTCACGATCACGATCAGTAATGGTCGGCTGGACATCCACATGGTGCTGCAGTTCAATGAATTCCCTCATTGTAAGAGACCTTCTGCGCACGCTACGCTGACTGAAATCTATAAATACAATTTGGATGATGATTTTATTTTTTCCCGCTTCATAAAACTGGGCACTATTGAAACCGTCGATATCAGGGAATATTCTGAAGAAGACATTTTCCTCAGCATCAACTGTAAGCCCTACTTTTTTACTAAGCGGTATAATGTCAGGTGTCTGGGCGCTCAGTGTGCCCAGAATTAAAAACAAGATTAAGAAAAAAGTGAAATTATGATTCAATAATAGCAATTATTTCGTCTAGTTCGGGGAACCTTCCAAGTTCTTTTTTTGAGAATATTAATTTACTATTTTTATTCACTTCATAGACACCACTACCAGATGGGATAAGTGTCAACTCTGTCACGCTATTACCATATTTTTCAAGTAGATCAGCGGCCATCCTGGACGCTCTTGGTAAATAGTTTCAAACGTTACAGTATTCAATAGATAATGTCATATTATGCTCCTAAAAATTGGGTTAACCAATATATCGCAAAAACTGCCAATAGTCCTGCAAGTAATAAAAGAAAAATAGCTGCCTTTTTAAATCCTCTTCCGCCCGTATCATACCTGTATATGGTTTTGGGATCATTGTATTTCACTAGAAATTGAATGAGGTTTCGATCGTAGTTTGAACTACTGGTTCCAGTTTGCCGGTGCCATCATCGTTCAACGCACCTGTGTAGCGGTAGAATTGACGATAATCCATAATAACACTAATTCCCTTACCGAGTTCGTACCCCAATCTATACCCCATAACGGTGTTCACGGATGGATTTTCGAAATCAAAGGGATTCTTATCATTAGAACGCTGATAAAATGCTGTTGCTTCGCTGAGTTTCGGAATTCGCTCAGCGTTTAATGTCAATGCTGCTACAAAACTGTTCACCGTATCCGTCTCTGATGTCATATTTGTATAAGAACCATACAAACTGCCAAATCCAAACGCATCGGCACTGATAGATCCAAAGTACCCCCCTAGACCAACATTCATGGACGAATCCGCAAACAAGGTCATGTCCTTTGTTTTCACAATAGCACTACCATCAATATACTCTGGTACTACACGAGCAATATCATATGACTGGTCAAAAAACTGGGGTACAAAATATCCAGTCTTAATGCGGAATTCATAACTTAATTGAAGAAAGTTGAACAAACTTGCACGTAACCCTGGTATAGAGAAACTCTTGCCACTGTATTCCGGTCTGTAAAATATATCGCCATCTGAGCCAACTTCAGGAAAACTTAAGAAATTAAACTCAGTATAAACATTTAGAGAAAATGATTTGTTCTTTAACAATGGATAACCTACATCGAATGCGAATCCTGTAACCGATGACTTATTATCCGTAAGACTGAATGGCTTCCCCTTCAACTCTTCTACATCTGTTCCGCCTGCCCAATTAGCTAAATCATTATCTCCATCACCATCAATATCCCACCCACCTTCCGGTTCTTCAAGTCCTCCATTGTAATCGGAAATTCCGTCTCCATCCGTATCATTCCATAAATTTGCATTATCTGGAAAATCATCAAATATATCAGGGTATGTATCCTCGTCAATATCCTTCAATCCAGAGAACTGATTCATATCCGTAATAAAATTTAACCCAACAGTGAGGGGAAACGAGTCTGATACTTTATAAGTTCCGCGCAAGCCGAGGATTGTTCCACCACGATTGAAATCCTTCATATTAGACATGAATAATTGACCGCCAAAGCCGGCAATATTCATACCAGTATTCAAGCCGATTCTGCGAACTGTGGGGAATTCCATCATGTTCGAGTATCCGCTCAAAATACCACCATAGCCAAGAGTGACGTTATCTAGGGAACCAAATTTGACCCAGAAGGGATCTGATTCCTCTCCCCACCGTAAGAATAATATCTTATCAAATATCCGACTAGGATCACTTTTGAAATCCCATTCGTCTTCTTTGATATTCCC
>Ga0257113_1000751_pt1 | contig 10991 bp, 10 predicted proteins | sample LP_taG_4_FD_191568 | JGI IMG/M metagenome (GOLD analysis project Ga0257113, IMG submission 191568) | Marine microbial communities from Northeast Subartic Pacific Ocean, Canada - LP_J_2015_P26_2000m | ecosystem: Environmental > Aquatic > Marine > Oceanic | place: Canada: Northeast Subartic... | reverse complement strand
ATGTTTGCTAAGATAGTTAGCAACGCTACCAATTGCATCTTCTACAGATCCAAATAAATCAACCGAGCCATTATTATCAAAATCAACCGCATAGGCTAAATAACTTGTCGGAATAAACTGTCCGAAACCCATAGCGCCAGCATAAGAACCCTTAATCTTAAATAAATCTAGATTATTTTCTCTGGATAAAATTAATAAATGAATTAACTCATTTGAAAAGAATTTTGATCTTCTTGGGTAATCAAAGGCCAATGTTGACAAGGCATCGATTGCTCTATAAGTCCCCATAATTTTTCCATAACGAGTTTCGACACCAATAATTGCTGTAATAATTTCTTTCGGTACACCATATACCCCCTCTGCTCTTTCGAGGGTATTAAAATTATTTTTAATAAATTTTTTTCCATTTCTTATTCGCTTATATTCTATAAATATTCTCCTATACCTCTGCCAAGTGTAGGTAAATTCTGCAGGAGAATTCACTGCCTCAATAATCTTCTTCTGTTTGGTAGCAGACTTAAAAACTGATTCTATATATTCAGGAGAGAATTCATACTTTTCAACTAATATTTTTGAAATCTCTTCATAACTCGGGTGGTTTAGATAATTGGCTTTGGAATCTACGCTAAATATTAAAATAGCTATAAAGATATAAAGTTTTATAGAACTATTCATTGGGGTAAGAATTTTTTATGGGTTCCCATTGATGTAATTATGCCAAATGCTAGAAATAATGATAACAAAGCAGAGCCGCCCTTGCTGATAAAGGGAAGGGGCATGCCAACAACTGGAAGTAATCCAACAACCATACATAGGCTAATAATTAAATTAGCTGCAAATGTGAGGCTAATACCTCCAATTACCAATCTACAAAATCTATCCCTAGCATCAAGTGCTAAATAAAAACATCGCATTAATATAAAAAGATAAATACTTAATAATAGCAGCACGCCAAAGAATCCAAATTCTTCTCCAATTACTGAAAAAATAAAGTCTGTTTCAGTTTCAGGCAAAAAATTTAATTGAGTTTGCGAGCCCTCACCAAAACCTTTACCAAACAAACCGCCTGAGCCAATCGCAATCTTGGATTGAATAATATTCCAACCTGCTCCAAAAGGATCTGAGTCGATGCCAAAAAATGTTGCAATTCTTTGCCTTTGAAAGGGTTGTAATAACACATTCCATAAAAATGGAGAACTAATTATAAGTAATACTAATGACCCACCCATAAAACCCCAACTAAGTCCTGATAAAAAAAGTACAAACAAACCTGAAAGAACAACAATTAATCCCGTTCCAAGATCAGGTTGTTTCGCAATCACGATAAATGCTGTTCCAATGATTAACAAACTAATAATCACTTCCTTTGGTTGAATTGGTAATCTTTTGCTATAAAGGAAACTAGCCAAAAAAACTGGCAACGCAAGTTTCAGAAACTCCGAAGACTGGATAGAAAAAGAACCGATTCGTACCCATCTCTGAGCTCCATTAATTTCAGGCCCAAATAAAATAGTTGCTCCAAGCAACAAAAAGGAAAATATTAAAAACAATAAAGCATATCTTCGAAATAAATCTGGGTCAGGCTGACTAACTAATAGCATAAGTATCAAACCAAATGCAACAAAAATAAACTGCTTGAGCACAATATAGGTATCACCATTTGATGCAGAATACAAAAAGAATAAACCTAAAAACGAAATTAAAAAAATACTAAAAAATAGATAAGGATCAAAGAATATTTTTGATAATCTACTCATCATTTATCAGGCTTTTTAAAACTTCTATGGCCACAGGTCCAGCAACAGCACCCCCACTCTCACCATTCTCAATTACAACTGAAACAGCATATTTAGGATTAGGCATTGGTCCAAAAACTACAATAATCGAATGATCTCTAAGTAACTCCGTATCTCTAAGCTCTTTATAAGCTTCCTTACTATCAAGGCCTACAAGCTCTGCTGTACCAGATTTTCCAGCTACTAAAAATGTTTTAAGATCTCTTATACTCCTGGCTGTTCCATAGTCGCTCTCAATAACATCAGTTAATGCCTGATGCATTCTCTTCCAATCAAGCTCACTATATTCGTTATTCTGCCAAATCTGCGGCATGTAGTACTCCTCAGAATTCATAACTAAGGATAGCTCAAAACCTTTACCTTTATTTGCAAGGATAGATGCATAATTTGCTAGTTGAATTGGTGTGGCTACAAAATACCCCTGCCCAACTCCAAGATTAACAGTATCGCCCTTAAACCATGCAGTATTTACATTCTTATATTTCCATTCAGGGGTTGGGACAAATACTTGATCCTCATCAAAACAATCTTTACATACGCCCTTACCAAATCCCAAGTTGCTTAGGTGTAATGCTAATTCGTTTATGTCGGCTTGATATGCAAGTGAGAAAAAATATGTGTTTGAACTAACCAATAAGGCTTTCCTAAGATTTACTTTTCCATGACCGCCCTTTTTCCATCCTCTATAAACTCTGCCATCTTCTGGTAAAGTAAAAAAACCTGGATCTTTAATTTGGAAATCCCAATCAACTAATTTATTTGCAAGACCAAACATGGCAATTGCAGGTTTTATTGTTGAAGCAGGTGGGTACCTTCCTTGGAGTGCACGATTAAAAAAGGGTTTATTTTCATCATTAATTAGATTCTGTAACTCATCTACTGATAAGCCGTTTGAAAGTTTATTAATTGAATAACTTGGTGAGCTATATAAAACATTAATCCCTCCCGAGCTCAAATCAATTGCTACCACCGCTCCTCTTCTATTTCCAAGAAATATTGCAGCACTCATTTGAGCCTCAATATCCAAGTATGTTTTTAAGCTTGATCCATTTGTGGGCGGTCTGTATTCAAGAGATTTCACTAGCCTTCCTCTTGCATTAACTTCATATACTCTCTCTCCTGGTTTACCAATAAGTTGAGAATTATAAGTTTCTTCCAAACCAGTTTTGCCCTCTATAAACCCATTAGCATAAATTAACTCTCCATCTTTCCAATGACTAATTGGAATATTTGATAATAATTTATATGGTAATTCTGATCTTGAGGTATATCCAAGTACATGAGAAAAGATTTCTGGATAATCCGTAATTCTCCTATAACGCTTATCTATAAAAGCATTTCTAAATGCATGGCTTCTAACATTAAACCTTGCAATCTCAACTTCTGTTAAATCCTTTTTAAGGACTAGCTCCTTATTTGCAAATGCTTTATCTTTAAATAGCTTTAAATATATAAACTTTTCTGATTCAGAAAGATAAATAACAGGCTCTATTTGATCAAGAAAAGAGTCAATATTTTTAATTGAGTCAGGCCTTGTAATTAAATCAAACGTTGGTTCATTCCTTACAATATGTCTTCCATTCCTATCAAATATCTCTCCTCGAAGAGATTGAATAGGAATTACATAATTCTTATTTTTTAATGCCGCAATTTCATAATCAGAGTAACTAGATACTTGCAATGAAAAAACTTGAATTAGCACAGCCAAAAAACCAAGACCCATTAAAGCAAATAGAATAAGAGCCCTTGAAGAAAAGTTATTTTTTTCGATTTGACGCTCTTCAAAAATCATTATCGATGATATGGATGATTCTTAATAATTGAAGAAGCTCTAAATATTTGCTCCATAAGTAAAATTTTAAACATTCTATGCGGAAAACTTAATGAAGAGGCAGATAAAACTAAATCAGCTTTTGTAAGAATATCTTTGGAAACTCCGTGTGCGTCGCCAATAATGAAAGTAATATCCTCTACTCCATTTAACTTTTTTTTAAGCAAAGCTGAAAAATCTAAGGCTTTCCCCTCCCAATCAGAAGGCTTGTGATTGATACTTAAAATCTTGCATTTCATCAAGCAGAAATCAAAGTTGTTTCACCCCATAAACTCTCTAAGTCATAATATTCTCTAGTTTGCTTTTGCATGACATTTATAACTACATCCCCACAATCAATTAACACCCATTCTGATTCATCCTGACCTTCAACATTGATGATGTGCTGACCTTTATCTTTTAAACACTCTATAACTTTATTTGAAATAGCTTTTGTATTTCTTGAAGACAAAGCCGTTGCAATAATCAACCAATCTGCAAAATCAGAAATACCTTTAATATCAAGAGCTAATAAATCTTGAGCTTTTAAGTCCTCAAGCGTATCGATGCAGGTTAATTTTAATTCAGTTGAATCCATTAAAGATGGTAAATCTATTATTTTACAAAAGCTTATAGAATTTAGAATATATAACTTATGTTAATAAATCTATTATTAATTTCTAGTTTCACACCCCAATTGTCATGTATTTCATTAAGATATAGAAATGGAATCTAAAGATAATTTAATAAATTGGTTTAATGAGAATTTCATTGCTTTGATTAGTCTTGGAGGATCTACAATATTTATTTTTTTGATTAGTATGATAGGGTTGGGTTGGGCAGTGTCTAAAATACCAGCAGATTATTTTATTTCTGATAAAAGAAAGCCAGCTAAATGGAAAGCTGAATTACCATTTATAAGAATTTTCTTTCTAGTTGGAAAGAATCTTTTTGGCGCTATTTTAATTATTGGGGGCGTGATGATGCTGGTGCTTCCAGGTCAAGGCATATTAACCATCATGATTGGTATCTTGCTTATGGATTACCCTGGAAAATATAAATTAGAACAAAAATTAGTTTCAATCCCTGCTATTTTAAGAACATTGAACTGGATGCGTATAAAATCTAATAAACCTCCCCTAATAAAAAAAAATTCATAACTCTTGCATCCTTTTTTATGATTTAATTACAATCCTTGATCAAAAATAAGTAGAAAATATGGAAATTAAAAATAAAAAATGGGTTTTAAAAGAAAGGCCTCAGGGACTTGTTAAAGATTCAGATTTTGAATTAGTAACTGAAAGCTTACCCAAGCTAGAAGAAGATGAAATACTTCTTGAAAATCTCTATTTATCTTTTGATCCTACCCAAAGGATGTGGCTGAATGATTTGCCTGGTTATTTGCCTCCTGTGCAGATTGGAGAATTAGTTAGATCGGGTGGAATGGGTCGTGTATTGGAATCAAAAAATCCAGATTACCAAATTGGCGATTTAATATTTGGTTTTGTGGGATGGCAAACATACTGCTTAACAAAACCAGAAGGTGAGGATAGATTTAGAGTGGTTCCTGAACTTCTCCCAATTCCAACCATGTTAAATGTCCTTGGTACTACAGGAATCACCGCTTACTATGGTTTAGTTGAACTGGGAAAACCTCAACCCGGGGAAACCGTCCTAGTATCAGGAGCAGCTGGAGCAACCGGATCAGTTGCAGCACAAATTGCTAAGTTAAAGGATTGTCATGTAATCGGTATTGCTGGGGGTAAAGAAAAATGTAAATGGCTAAAAAAATGTGGTTTAGACGAAGTTATTGACTACAAAAATACCAACGTCCATGAAGAGCTACCAAAGATTGCAAAAAATGGTATCGACATTTATTTCGATAATATTGGTGGAGAGCTCTTAGAAACAGTCTTATATCTTATAAACCTTAATGCAAGGATTTTATTATGTGGAGGTATATCATCAGGTTATGATTCAAGAAATCTCCCATCTGGTCCCAGCAATCTTTTTGCTTTAATAATTCAAAGAGCTACCATGCAGGGATTTTTAGTCCTTGATTATCTCCCAAAATCTCAAAAGGCAATGGAAGAAATTGCTACATGGATCATGGAAGGTAAAATTCAACATCGAGAAGATATACAAAAAGGAATTGAAAATTGCCCCCAAACTCTAAACAGATTATTTACTGGTGAGAATAAAGGAAAGCAAATATTAAAAATCTAAGCAGAATTTTCAGAAATTTTATCCACTAATTTTGCAAGAATATTCATTCTTTGTGATGCATCAAATGCTTCTAACAATACTTGCTTTTGAATTGGAGATAATGGAATTAATCCTGCTAAATGATAACTAACGGATTCAGCAGAAAGTAAATCTATCTCAAGCGGGAGCGACTTAACCTGAGGATGATCTTTAAGTTGACTTAAAACATTAATTAATTCAGGAAATTTTGCAAGAACTGCTTGATCATCTACAACCGGCTCTGGAATTAGAGAAATTTTTGCATAATGAAGCCCTGATTCTACTTGTTCTACTGATTTAATCGAAACCTTTTGAGTGCCTTTTACAGTGATCCCAAGTAAACCATTTGGCAATTGATTGAAATCAATAATCTCAACAAATGTGCCTTGGGACATAAAACTATCGCCAGATGTATTCTTCTTGCTTAATGTAATAACAAAACCTGTTTCATTCCTCATACAATCCTTCACCATGGATAAATATCGGGGTTCAAAAATTTGAAGTGACTGAATCGTTCTTGGTAAGACAACAACTCCTATTGGAAAAACAGGTAATTTATTAATGTGCAATTTGCTCAATTATAGGTTCCGTTATTTTCTTGCTATCTTTATTGCTCATTATCAGAATAACATTATATTGATCTAATATTTTTTTTAATTCATCTAACAACGGCTCAATGGCATTATAAACATTCTCTTGATCAATCTTCTTTGAGAGATTTAACCACAATACTTTGTCTAACCCCTCAGCGCTTTTAAAAAGCTCTTCGCCATGATAACCGCTGGACATGGTGTTGGAACCAAGCTCTATGATACCCAAAATTTTTTTCTTCCCACTAAAACTTTTAGCTGCATTTATTGTGCTTGAGATGGCCGTTGGATGATGCGCAAAATCATCTATTATTACTTTATTTTCATCCTGATAAATAATTTCAAATCGCCTTTTAACACCTTTAAATTGAAGAAGAGCTTCATAAGATTTTCCTGGGTGAATGCCATGCAAATAAGCAGCATAGATAGCCATAATTGCATTTTGATAATTGTGGGTCCCAAGAAAAGGTAAAGCGTTTAAATCAAATTCCTCGCCTTTAAATAAGATAGATGATTTATTAAATGAAATGGAATCCTCACGCCCCAATTCATGCTTCTTAGCCCAGCAACCCATATCTAACAATTTTTTAGCATTTTTATCATTCTTGTGAATCAAAACATTACCGTTTGCGGGTACCGTCCGAACAGCATGATGGAATTGCTTATAAATATCATCAAGATCAGAAAAAATATCCGCATGGTCAAATTCAATGTTATTTATTATGAAAGTGTCTGAATGATAATGAATGAATTTTGAGCGTTTATCAAAGAAAGCTGAGTCATACTCATCAGCTTCGATAATGAAAAACTCTGAACTCCCAAGGCGTGCAGATGAATCAAAAGATTGGCTCACTCCTCCAACTAAATAACCAATATCTATCTTCTCATGCAAAAAAATCTCACAAAGCATAAATGAGGTTGAGGTTTTTCCATGGGTTCCAGAAACAGCTATAACTATCTTGTCTTTTATCATTTCTCCCAACATTTGGGGCCCAGAGGTATAAGACAGCTTATTATTTAAAATATATTCAACCGATTCATTTCCTCTGCTCAAAACATTGCCTATTACGTACAAATCTGCCTTAGGTAAATCACTAGCGCCATAACCTTTAATCATTTCCACGCCCAATAAATCTAATTGATCTGACATAGGCGGATAAAACTGATGATCTGAACCAGAAACCTTATAACCTTTTTCTATAAGAATTTGAGCCAAGCCACCCATAAAAGTCCCACAGATGCCAAGGATATGAATGTTCATTTTTAAATATTTTTCTCCAACATTTGTTACCATAGACTAAATTTATTAATTTATAAACCAATGAAAAAAAATGCATTCTATGCTCAATCTGGAGGAGTTACTTCAGTTATAAACGCATCAGCAAGCGCTGTAATAATTGAATCAAAGAAATACCCCGAAATAGGAAAAGTATATGCTGGTAAAAATGGAATCTTGGGAGCACTAAGAGAAGAATTAATTGATACTTCAAAAGAGACAAAAAGATTTATCGAAGATTTAAAATTTCGACCAGGGGGAGCCTTTGGTTCATGTAGATATAAACTAAAGGGTATTGATGAAAATTTAAAAGAATATCAAAGGTTAATAGAAGTATTCAAAGCTCATAATATAGGGTACTTTTTTTATAATGGTGGAAATGATTCTGCTGATACTGCACTCAAAGTATCGCAAATTAGCAATAAATTAAATTATGCATTGCAGTGCATCGCTATACCAAAGACCGTTGATAATGATCTGGCTATAACAGACTGTTGCCCGGGTTTTGGTTCGGTTGCTAAATATGTTGTAACTTCAACAATTGAAGCTGCTTTGGATGTCGAATCAATGTCAGAAAGCTCTACAAAAGTTTTTATTCTCGAGGTAATGGGACGGCATACTGGCTGGATAGCTGGCTCAAGTATCCTGGCTAAAGAGAGCCACCCAGGAGCACCACATATTATTTTGCTTCCAGAGATAAAATTTAATCAACAAAAGTTTATAAAGAAAGTCAAAGAAACTGTAGCAAAGAATGGGTTTTGTGTAATCGTGGCCTCAGAGGGAATTAAGAATTCAAAAGGAAAATTTATAGCTGAGTCCAGCATGAAAGATGCTTTTGGCCACAACCAGCTTGGGGGAGTTGCTCCAATGCTTGGAGATTTAATTAATCAAAAACTGAAATTAAAAACCCATTGGGCTGTAGCAGACTACCTCCAACGAAGCGCAACTCATATATCTTCAGATGTTGACAGAAAACATGCGTACGAAGTTGGTAAAAAAGCTGTCCAATATGCGCTCAAAGGAATGAATGGAATAATGCCAATTATTAAAAGGACAAATAACCACCCCTATCGATGGAAAGTAGTTCCTGCTTCTCTAACAAAAATTGCAAACGTTGAAAAAAAACTTCCTAATAGTTTTGTTTCTAAAGATGGCTTTAGTTTAACTAACAAAGCAAAGGTTTACTTTAAACCCCTTATAGGTAGAAAAATATCTATTCCAAATAAAATAATTTATCAGTCAGGTAAGATGCAAATGGTTCCAAAAAAATTAAAACCCTGGAACGAAAGCGTTTAAAATAATCCTATGGTCACTCGTTCAGATTTTAACCAATTTATGATGCCGGTATACAAACCTGCAGAATTTATCCCATCAAAAGCTAAAGGCTCATTTTTATGGGATAAAAATAATAAAATATATATTGATTTCGCTTCAGGGATTGCAGTTTCAAGCTTGGGACATTGTCACCCGTTACTTAATAAAGCTCTTGCTGATCAGTCAAAAAAAATCTGGCACCTCTCCAATGCCTTAACCAATGAACCAGCTTTAAGACTTGCAAAAATTTTTTGCAAGCACACCTTTGCTGAAAAAGTATTTTTTTCAAACTCTGGAACAGAGGCCATAGAAGGCGCAGTAAAAACTGCTCGTAAATATGCTTATTTAAATTTTAGTAAAACTAAAAATGAAATAGTTGCTTTCTCAGGTGCATTTCATGGAAGGACAATGATGGCTATTGCTCTCAACGGATCAAACAGAATGACAGAAGGTTTTGGTCCTATGCCAGGCGGAATTAAACATCACCCATTCAATGAAGAAAGAAACCTAGAAAAAGTAATTAATAAAAAAACCGCAGCGGTTGTGATAGAACTTGTCCAAGGTGAAGCTGGAATTATTAGAGCTAAAAAAAACTTTGTGCAGAAAATTAAAAAGCTATGTAAACAACATAAAACTTTAATCATAGTGGATGAGGTCCAGTCTGGAGCAGGAAGAACAGGATCATTGTTTGCATATGAACAATTTGGTCTAAAGCCAGATATTATGTGCTGTGCAAAAGGAATTGGTGGCGGTATTCCTATTGGAGCTATTTTAACCTCATCTAAAATTGCTGAATCTATGCAAATTGGATCTCATGGTTCTACTTTTGGAGGAAACCCTCTTGCTTGCGCTGTATCTGAGCAAGTCATGAAACTAATTACTACAAAAAAAATACTTAATGGCGTAAAAAAGAAAGAAAAATTATTTGTAGATGGGCTGAAAGAAATAAACAAAAAATTTAATTGTTTTGAAAGCATAAGAAGTGCTGGTCTTTGGATAGGCTGCACATTAAAAGTCCAGGAAAACTTTAATCTAGATACCATGATGAAAACATGCTATTCAAAGGGGTTAATGATTTTAAAAGCTAACAATAATACTATTAGAATTGCTCCAAGCTTAATTATTGAAGATAAATTAATTATAAAAGGGTTGAAACTTCTACAAGAAGCTATTCAGGATCAGCTTCAGTAGCTTTTATAATTTCTTGAAGTTTAATTTGACCATTATATCCGCTCGGAAGAACTTTTCCTCTTTTGGCTCTTACAGAAAAATATCCCTCTAATTCTTTAAGGGTCCAAGATTTACCACCTGTCTTTCCTTGGTGATGGATATGTAATTGGCTATCTTCAGCTAAACAACAAATGTCCATCATGTATTCTTTTTCTTCATTAAAACTTTTTGTTGGGATGTTAATAATTTTATTTCCTTTGCCTTTTGGAAGAAATGGAAGTTCCCCTATATTAAAAATCAGCATTTTGTTAGATACTTTCTCTTTATTATCTCGAACTGAAAACACTGCTGCTAAATACTTATGATCTTCATTCATTAATATTGGTGGTAATACAGATGATCCTTCTGGGGCTTTCATAAAAGCTTTTCCCTTTTTTTGGTTTGAAATAGCATTGGATAAATTACTAATAAAACCATAACCAGCTGAATTTGCAATTAATATCCTTGATTCATCTCCACCAATTGCTACCCCCTCAAAAGTTACACCTGACTCAGAAGAAATTCTTCCTGTTAGGGGCTCTCCAAGACCCCTAACAGATGGGAGCGAATGAGCTAGAAGAGAAAATGCCTTGCCTCTAGAATCAAAAAATACTGCTGTTTGATTATTCCTACCTTTAGCAGAATGTTGAAGACTATCATCGCCTCTAAAAGTTAATCCTGCTGGATCAATATCATGGCCTTTAGCTGATCGAATCCATCCACCTTTAGATAGGACTATTGTTACAGCTTCT
>Ga0257113_1000748_pt1 | contig 11009 bp, 12 predicted proteins | sample LP_taG_4_FD_191568 | JGI IMG/M metagenome (GOLD analysis project Ga0257113, IMG submission 191568) | Marine microbial communities from Northeast Subartic Pacific Ocean, Canada - LP_J_2015_P26_2000m | ecosystem: Environmental > Aquatic > Marine > Oceanic | place: Canada: Northeast Subartic... | reverse complement strand
GACTTTGAATAAAATCATCCCATATATATTTTAAACTACCAGATTTAAATTTATAAAATCCACCATTTGTTTGTAATAATGATTTCCACCATATACCATAAGTAATTAATTCATTATCATATACAGGATATCCTATAAGGTCATCAATATTATTTGTAATAACTTGGTCAATATCCATAATTATAATATCATCACCTGGATTTTGATATGCGAAGTTAGGAGAAAAGAATTTTAATTTATGCCAATGTTTTTTAACATAGCTATAATGATTATATGGTAGTACTATATCTGCTGAGACATTGGGGTCATCACTAATACATATAGATTCAAATGGAATGCTTGAGTTTCTTTTTATACTATTAAATAATTTCCCTACATAATCTGGAGTATAAAAATCACTAAAGTATACAGTACATATTTTAAGCATCTAGTTTTCTCCATACACAATTAAAGTCTTTACAAACTGCATGTACTATTTTTGTTTCATCAGGTATAAAATTTTGTATGTCAAAAAAGTAATGCCATTCATTATCAAGCCATTGTACATTAGTATTATTAACTTTTATTTTATAAGAGAAAATAGTTTCATTGTCATATCGAAACATATCAATAATATTTTGAGGATATAAATCAGCTTCATCATATCTTAATTTAGTCATTAAATCTATTGTATCTCTAAAATCACCAAAGTAATCTAACTTAATTATATCTTCTTTTCTAGCACCAATAATACCTGTATTAATAACATCATTATTAGGATTAAATCCTTTCTCTATAAGCATTGCTTGACAATTAAAATATTTTGCTGATGGACTTCTAATACTTTGATTAACTCTTATGTTATTAACAATGTTATCATTATTATCATAAACACAAATCCCTTTTGATAAATCCCATGCCTCAAAGAAATTATCTTTAGTTAAAGGTATAGCATCAAAATCTAAATATAAAATTTCATCATACTCTTTTGCTAGTTCACAAAGGATATGTATCTTATAAAAATTTATTACTTCATATCCAGTTAATTCAGGAAAGTCTTTAAGAAAATTCTTTTCAAATGTTTTATATTGATTATCATACTCATACATCTTAAAGGGTACACCTATACTATCAGCGTAAACTTTTTTAGATTCAATTAATTTATTATAGTGTTCTTTAAAAGCATTAACAGTTACAGTTGCTTTTTCTACAGTATCACTTTTATTTTTAGATTTACCATAATGTTCAGGTGCCGGTATGTCAACATAAATACTATAAACTATTCTTTTCATATCTTTCCTATTAATAGATATCTGATACCTCTCTCGTCTTTGATTTCATCTTCTATTAATACTTCTGCAGTATCTGGTAGTTGACCTTTAAATTCTTCTATATCATTTACGCAATTAATATGACCTGGTATATCAAACATATTATTAGAAGTAAAAGCAAAATGTGCATTGGGTTTAACCCTATCCCACCAACCTATATCATAAACTGGCCAATCGTTTTCATCTTGATTTTTTCGATAGTCTCCATCCCATTCTTTAAACCAATTCCAATCTTTCCTTGGTCCTTTTGGTCCCCACCATTTCATTGGAAGCATATGTTCACAAGAAGTATTAATAAAGATATCACAACTATTATATGCCTCTTTATAATCTTTAAAGAGATCAGCTGTTAACCACTCAACTTTATGGTAATTATCAAAGAGTCTATTCTGACCAATTGTAACAACATTATTATCTAAATCCATTGCAGTAATTTTTTTAACCTTATCGTGTAATAATGGTATAAGAACACTTCCATACCAACAACCCCAAACAACAACTTCAGTATCTTTATTTAAAAGATTTAGTTTTTCTAAATTATTAACTAATAATGATTTAGCTTTAATTTGATTATCACTAAATGAATCCAAAATATCTTCTTCAAAATTTGGCTCATGTTTTATTGCTGTAAAAACATTATCAAGTAAAGTTAAATCTTGATCTTTATTAGATAACTTTAATATAGTCTTAAGGAATGTATTGTTATCTTTTTCTTTTATTGCAGTTAGGATATCATATACATTATCAATTCCAACAGCATCATCATTCTTTAAGTTTAGAATGTTTGCTACATGATTTAATTTATCTCTACTAAGCATTACCACCCATCACCAGTTGCTTTCTTTATTAACATCCATTCATTAATTACTAATATATCTATAGCAGATTCTCTAAAGGTTCTAATAGCGTGTTTAGGTTCTTCTACAATAGGTTCCTGAGAATTAAAGCTAGTATTTAATAACATTGGTATATCTGTTATTTTATAAAACTCATTAATCAAATCATAGTACTTAGAATTTTGGTCTCTATTAACTGTTTGAATTCTTGCTGTTCCATCAACATGTATAACACCAGGAATCTTATCTCTTATATGGAAATATTTAATCTTCATAATTCTTGACATATAAGGACTAGGTTGATTTGTATTAAAGTAATCCTGATAATGCTCTTCTAATACTGCTGGCGCAAATGGTCTAAAGTCTTCTCTCATTTTAATTGTACTATTAATAATATCTTTAATATTAGGATTACGTGGATCTGCTAGGATACTTCTATTACCTAATGCCCTATTGCCACTTTCAGATTTACCTTGAAACCAACCTACTATTTTTTCATTAGCAATTTCTTTAGCAATTAATTTAATATTAAGAGGCTCCCATTCTAATTCTTCATAACCCCAATCAAATTTTTCAGGAGGAGGAATAAATTTATATTCTTTACCAGCATATGTGTCTGATATATGTTTATTATTATTTAATATATAGTCAGCATGTTGATATGCACCAATAGCTTGTCCTTCATCACCAACGGCTGGTGGTATAAAAACATTTTTATAATGTTTAGTAAATTCCTCATTCATATAACCATTATAAGATACACCACCAGCAACACAAAGATTATCTGAGGTTTTAAGTGGATAAACAAATTCTTTTATTTTATTCATTGTATATTGTTGAAGTGTATATGCTAAGTCTTCTTTCTTATATTTTTTTAAATCAATATGTTGAAAATGTTCTTGTTTCTTTTCTGTTATTGGTCCACTCAATATTAAATCAAAAGCATTCTCAAAATAGTCATTGTATCTTCCATAAGCAGCTAGTCCCATAAGTTTACCTGCGCCTAGTGTACCAAATCCTGTTAAGTTTGACATATGATTCCATAACCAACCAATAGGTAATACATCTGATAGATTAGTCATCGTTCCGTCTTTATCAAAGAAGCAACATCTATATCTATTACCAATACCATCAATAGCTAAACAGTCTGCTTCTTCAAAACCAGAATTTATAAAGGCATATGTAGCATGTGATTGATGGTGGTCTATAAAGTATATCCCATCTTTATAATAATAATCCCATAACTTTTTAGGTTCCCATTCGAATATCTCATCATGACCTTTTAATACTGTTTGGAGTAATTCATCTTTTGACATTCTTATACCACCAACAGTATAAGTAAATGCTAAGACACTATCAATCTCATTATAATTATCAGCTTTTTTAAAATACTCTTTTGTGAATGCATCATTAAGTTTATAATCTCCAATATTTAAATTATCTGATTGATGAGCATAGGCTTCTGCACGATAAGGTAGGTTATGCTTAAATCGTGTTTGTCTTTCTCTTTGATTATGCCATATACCATCATAGGTGTTGTGGTCATGTAGGTTTAGAGCTACGGAAAATATTTTATTCATTTAATATACTCGCATATTTTTTTAAATTAAAATGTCCTTTCGGTTGTACATATTCAGTACATGTCACACAATAGTTTTCATATTTAAATAATCTAAAGTTCATCATCTTATCAACATTTTCTTGTGTTAATTCAAAATTCTTAGATAAGATTGCATTGTTTGCAAACTTTTTACTACAATGTGTTATGTGTTGTTTTTCAAAATCTATAACAGGTACTTGTGGAAAAGCTGCACACATTTTTCTATCTATCTCAGCAGCTTGAATATCAAAATCAAATATAGGAGACCTACCATTAAACTCTTTCCATAATGTATTTTTGTGAGATAGTTTTTTCATATCGTCAGGATATTTATCTTTATACTTTTCAAAATTAGGAGTCTTAATAACTAAATTAAAATTGTTATTATCATTAACATTATGAAAATCATAAGGACCTAACTTCGTAATTTCATGTTCATAAAAATCTAAAATTATATGTTCTACATATAATATTTCAGGATCTTCTAATACATGTGGCCATCTTCTTCTAACCATTGAATTTGATAATACTTCACATACAAAATTGGGATAGCTTTTAACTTCGTTAATAACTTCATCTAAGTTTTTAATTAACCCAGGTTCACCACCAAGTAAACATACTCTTACTTTATAATTTTTTAAATAATCTAAAGTTCTTTTTAAAAAATCCATGTCAACATTTAAATTTCTTTGTTCTAAAGTATAGCTTGTACAATAATGACAATCTTTATTACATGACATTGTTAAAAAGAAATCTATTGCTAAATAATTATTTTGTATGTCTGTTAGTGTTCTCATGTATTTTATCAAAAAAGAATTTGTTAAAAGCTATTAATAATTTTTCTTTAGGTTTTTCTTTAAAGGAAGCATCATATGCGTATTCAGGTAAAGTATATATTTTTTCTACTATGTAATGATATATAGGTTCAATTGGTTTAATTAAATTTTCATCAAGGGTTATATCACCTAATACTTTTTTCATATTCTTATAAAATTGTATTAAGATGTCATCATCTATTTCGATCATATTAGCTTTATCATCAATTAAAATAAATCTATTGTTTATTATTTCTATTGTCATACGGATAACATAATTATATTATTAACTTTATTTATTTCATCGTCTGTTAAGTATGGATGCATTGGTAATGTTAATATTGTTTCACTTATTTGTTTTGCATTTGGATAGTCATCCTTTCTATGTGTAATGTTTTGATACATAGGATGTTCAGATATAGGTTTAGGATAATGTACTCCTGATCCTTCTATTTTTTCTTTTATAGAATCTCTTATTTCTTTATTCTCAAACCTAACAACATATTTGTGATAAGTATGATTTAAATCATCAGAAGGTTTTTGTATATGAACTGGTAAATCTTTAAGTACAGCATCATATTCCTCAGCAATAACTTGTCTTTGAAAATTCCATTTATCCATCATCTTTAATCTGAAATCAATAAACTCAGCATTCATACCAAGCATTTTAGAATTATATCCTAATACTTCATGTTCACCATGCTTTCTTAATTTTCTAAATAACACTGCTTCCTCTTTACTATCTGTGAGTATAGCACCGCCACCAGCGATACCAGAAACTTGTTTGTTTGCATTAAAGCTTAATGTACTAATATCTCCTATTGAACCTGCCTGCCTTCCATGTAAACTAGAACCTAAAGCTTGACACGCATCTTCAATAAATGTAATTTTTCTTCCTCCCCAATAAAGCTGTGGATTTCCTCTACAAAAATCTCGTATATCTTTTGTACCAGACATACTTCCAAATAGGAATGGATAAACAATTGCTTTTGTTTTATCACTCACCATTCTTTTAATACTATCAAGTGATATGTGATATGTATCTAAATCTACATCACAAAATACTGGTGTGCCACCAGCTAAAGATACACATGATGCTGAAGATATCCAAGAGAAATTAGTTACTAATACTTCATCATCAGGTTTAAGATTTAAACTTAATAAAGAAAAAGTTAAAGCATCAGTTCCACTACTACAAGCAACTGCAAACTTTCTACCTGTTATTTCCTTTAAGCTCTTCTCAAGAAATTCTATATTTCTTTCTTGTTCTTTTTGCATTACACTATCAAAGAGTTTTAAATACTCTTCTTTATTTTCTAAATATTCTCTATCCCAACCAGTCATATATGTACTCCGCTATTTTTTCATGTCCTTTTTTATTAGGATGATTATCCTGTTCTGATATAACCAAACCAATCTCTGCTATCTCTTCATCACTATATCCCATTACCTCACGATTTAATGACCACCCACCAAGACTTTCTATGGTTGGCCAACCAAGAAATTTTGATGTGTTTAGAATTTCCTCATGTTCTAAAAACATTTGTATAAAATCCTCTAAATCTTTTTCTTTATCTCCTGGATAGACAAGAGCATCATTAAATGTTTTACCTTCAAATACTAATTCATGTTCAGTAGGAGGTAATCCTCTTAAATAATCTAAATATAAAGGTATCATTTGAGTTTGTAGATATGGTAAATTATGTCTTTCACACATCATTTCAAAACTATTATAAAATCTTAAACTTCTTCGTATCCAACTATGTAAATCACCGTTAGCTTCTACTCGTTGTTCATGCCATCTACCTCTATGCTTCCACGGATGATGAAATATATTACCCAGTTGAAAATCTTGTCTATGACATTGTGACCATGCAGCTATAACCAATCCTATTTCATTTTTATTTTTTATTCTTAAAATTGTATCTTGTAGTGTTGAGTATATATATTCATTCCCTTGGCCTGCCCTTGCCAAATTGATACATTTCATATTTAATTTATCTGCTAATACTTCTGGCCACTTCCGCCAAGAGCAATCTAAAAGTGGATGAGCAGAAGATCGAAAAATTCTATCAGTAAAACTATCACCACTAACTATTAATAATTTTTGTGTCATAAGTGTTCTATTAAAATTTGTGCTATTTTTTCTTGGCCTTCTTTATTAGGATGACCATCTTCGAGTGATATGCACATACCAGTATCATCGTTAATATACTTTCCCATCATTGACCAACCATTTAATTCTGGTATTGGTGGCCAACCTGGAAATCTTTTATTATTTATTATTTCATCATACTCGTAAATAGCTCTCCATGAATTTTGAATATCATTGTCATTATCCATCTTAATCCCTGAAAAAGGCCTTAGATAACTTTCTTCAGACTGAGTCTGATAAAATGGCATCATTTGAGATTGCAAGTATGGTATATTATATCTCTCGCAAAGTATCTGAAGACTCATATAAAGTCTTCTAGTATTTTTTGCATCTGTCTCAAATTTATGATTTGTAAATTTTCCATATTTCGAATTATCTATCAGCCATTGTTGCATACCAGGATTCCAACTTTGATAACTTCTTCTATTAGCGTGTGTCCATCCTACTGCAACAAATCCAACATTATCTCTATATTTTATAACTGCATCTTGTATAGATTCATATGTTTCAATATTATCTTGTCCGGATAGTGCTAAATTAATAACTCTCATACCCAAATGTTTAGCTAATATTTCGGGCCATTTTGGCCATGATACATCCATTTCCGGATGCCATGGAGATCTATAATTTGCATCAGTCCAACTATCACCACCAGCTATTAATAATTTTTGTGTCATACAAATCCTTTTGGGTCTATCCCTACTCCATCAATTTTTACATTAGTATTCTTAACGCAAAAGCTTTTGCAATTTTTTGGAGCATTCTCAGGATTATTATATAATCCCATATAAAAATCTTGCCAAGTATCAGAAAGAAAAACATTTCTAATATCATCTGCTGTATGGAGATTATCTATATGAAATTTTTCTTGATAAAATCCTCGGTTTTTCATTGACTCTGGCCACTGGTCTTTCTCACAACATGGAATAAAATATCCTAAACTATTAAACATAATTGGTTTTCTTACTTTTGTATTTAAACAATCTGGGTCTATTTCGGGATTAGAGTAAGCTTTTTTTCCAATATTAAATTCATGTCTTTGTATTCTTCTTAATGTTACATGTTGTTCGTCTGGTTTATATATTGACATGTCTACTCCACCATTTTTCCTATCATCAACCCATCTAGTGGAATGCATTTCTAAAAAGTTTATATCATATCGAGCAGCCATAAGCTTACCCTCATCAATATCGTATTGATTATATTTAAATACAATCCATTGCCAATCAATAGTCACACCCATAGATCTACCAAGCTTCATCATTTCCCAAACTTGTTCTCCATTCTGATTTATTCTATAAATATGAGAATCTTTTGGTAAACCATCTAAACCAAATATCCATTTCCAGTTTTCACCTTGAGAAAGTTTATAAACTTCAGTCCACCACTTTTTTGTTTTGCCACTACCATTTGTATGAAACTTTGCTCCTATTTCTTTACCCTTCATATATTTCAATGTCTTTATAAAATCCGGGTGATAAATTGGATCTGATAAATTTCCAATAAATTGAAAATTCGTAAACACATCAAATACTACTTTGTATGAATCAAATGAAATATTATATCTACAGTCCCAAGCTTGTGATTCATATTTCTCTGCTTTTGGTGACATATGAAATCTCATCATACATCCACCACACTTAAGTCTACATCCAATCCCGGCTTCAAAATTAATATGGCCTGGTTCCAATAACCAATCTACATTTATCTTATCTTTATAATACTTATGATTAATCCTTTTAGGGTACGCTTTATTCATTTTTTTAATTCTTCTTCTTTCCAATTTTTGTCACCTTGTAAATGATTTATTGGATATAATTCTTCGCCAAATGCCCATCTTCTTTCATGACACCAGAAACAATTTCCACATACTCTTGTAAAATTATCAGTCCATTGAGCTGTACCAACACATGATCTGGTATGTGGATAAATCTCATTAAGTAGGAAAGGATGTTGGTGATATATATCAGCAACAAATTTTTTATTAACATTTATAAATGGTTGATATATTTGCCGAACCATTGTTGACCAATTTTCTTCATGGGTACGTCTAGGTTCTGATACATCATAAAATTTACCTGCTTTCATTTCTTCAACAGATGGATTTTTTGACATGCCATCCATTCGTAAAGGCCTATCATAGTTTAACATTAAATCTCTTGTAAGTCTATCTATTAATAATACCTTTGCCATTCCAATCGTGGTCATATCTTTATATCTTTCTAAATGCTTTATACAATAATCAGCGTCTGGCCATATTGCTGGGTCTTTATCATTAAATTCAAATACTTCTATATCTCTTAAATTTGCATTAGGAAATTCTTTTTTCATTTTTTCAACAATGAGTATAGCTGAATCAGCATCTAACGGTGCATTAACATCTCTACATGTATATGGTATATATTCTATATCTGGAAAGTGTGTACAACAAAGATAAAGCGCTGAAGCAGAATCACATCCACCTGACAATGATACTACAATTTGGTAAGGTAAACCATTGTCATCAAGTTTAACATCATCTAAGTTCTTTTTAGCATGTTCACCATTGAAAAAATCAATTGTTATATTATTATATGTTATTTTCATTATGTATTCCTAGTGTCTCGCCAAGTCTGTAGTTCTCTAGTAACATTAAAGTATTCTTCATTTTTAATTTTCTTAACCGTGAACTTTGGGTTTGGCTTTGGAAAGTTAGCATATATTTCTTTCATGTTATCTTTAATATTTCTTGATTTTGGGTCAAATCCTCTATTGGTTTTAACTAACAATAAAGTAAATCCTTCTTCTTCTGCCATCTCTTTTGCTCGTTCTATTTCATGTTCGTTATAACCAAATATAATATATTGCCAAACAATAGCTACACCCATTGATTTACCTAATCGCATTGTTTCCCATACTTGGTCAAAGTCAGAACCGATACGATACAATTCACTCTTCTTATCTATACCATCAACGCCAAAGTACCATGCATTCTCATTCATACCATAAGTAAATGCTTCTTCCCACCATGCAGTAGTATGACGATTTTTTACAGATTGACCACAAGTAGCAATCCTTACACCTCTCCCAGTACCATCTAACATTTTTAAAAATGTTAAAAAATTTGGATGATAGATTGGATCTGATAGTTGTCCACAGAATGTTATACAGTGTTCAAAATAATTAATAATTTTTTGAAAATCTTCTATAGGTAAATCAAATGCTCGTTTTATTCTTGGTTGACCTTCTTTTTTTTGTCTAAGACATTGTGGACATCTTAAAATACATCTATGCGATGAATCAATATTAGGCGATCCCCATACTTCATTGTGTGTATACCAATCTGCAATTCGATCAGTAGGTTGTAGTTCTGTAAATCTCATTATATTACCTGTGTCAAATATAAATTATTATCTTTTTTTAGATTACCACATTTATATTTACAATGCTTCATAGCTTGACCTTGATTATTAAGTAGTGTATCAAAGAAATGATCCCATTCGTCTGATTTAAATATCTCTTCTAATGAATCAACATTCTTAACTCGAAGGTGGTCATCTTTTAATCCAAAATATTCAACACCAAAATCATTCTTTGGATCGTCTAACCAACAGCATGGAAGCATAAAGCCATCTGATGTATATGCAGCAGGCTTATGATAACTTTTAGGGTTGAATGTTAAACACCTAGGTTTAATCTTTAGTACAAATTCTTCACCTATTTCTATATCTTGTTGTTCTTCTTTTTGCTTATTCATTGCTGCTTCTGATGAGCTCATTCTAGTTCTCCATTTATATATTTGGATATTTCTCATTAACAAAATAATGATTGTAGTTATCTGTATTTATATTATTAATTTCAATTGTTTTTTCTTCTGGTTTATAGAATTCTTCTAATTCTGGAAACACTTCAAATAAGTTCATTTCCCATTTGGTTCCTTTATAATGTTTATCTATCATTAATAAGTAATTTAAAGTATCTTTATAATCCTGCTTGTGATTGTCTTCTTTTAATACATTTTGTATATCTGGGAAATTCTCATATATAGAAATCATTTTTTGTTTAAGTTTATCAGGTAATACATTAGCACATAATTTAGAAGGCCCTCTTATATTTGACCAATTTATTTGATTAAATAAATCTTTATTATTATTAACCCATTCTATTAGTTCATAAAATCTAAGCACAGATAAAAAAGATATGGTTCCATTTATATTTATTTCTACATTTGGATATTGATTAAGTGTTTTTATGTTATTAATAATATCATCCCAATTAGACCTACGTCTTATATACTCATTTGCTTTTCCCATT
>Ga0257113_1000746_pt1 | contig 11024 bp, 9 predicted proteins | sample LP_taG_4_FD_191568 | JGI IMG/M metagenome (GOLD analysis project Ga0257113, IMG submission 191568) | Marine microbial communities from Northeast Subartic Pacific Ocean, Canada - LP_J_2015_P26_2000m | ecosystem: Environmental > Aquatic > Marine > Oceanic | place: Canada: Northeast Subartic Pacific... | reverse complement strand
GGGGGTGGGTGGGGTGGCCTTCGAATCGGCTTCATTTTGCGGATTCAGCACAACACCAAAGCGTTCCTGCGCTTCTTGAGGAGTGTAGTAGCCTCTTTGAACATCGTGCCGGACAAGATCCGGATTTCGGAGAAATGGATTTTCGTAACCACCGCCTCCGGGCGTTGATACCCTAATTGTATCTCCTGTCTGAACTAGAATATTTTGATCTTTTGACAAGTGTGCAGGAATATAGGGTTCCCCGTTGCGGTCTCTGACTTTCCCATTTACCTAGACAACTAGTGTTACCATCTCTTCAGCAATCAGGTTTTCGTAGTATTCCGGCCAAGTACTTAATGGCTCGACCTGAGTGCAACAATTAGGTGTCCATATAGGTGTCTATCAGCCCTGATATTCAGTACTATTCAGTAACACTTGATATAAGTGGCAAGGGGAGTTAGAATGCTGAATATATTAGTTAATGTTACTTAATAGCACTCAGTATAACATGGAGTATACGGACTTATTATCAGTAGGTTACAGGTTCAAGTCCTGTCTGGTGCGCCACAAAATCAGTTACTTACAAAGAACAACCTGTACACTTGGCTTATCTCATTCATGATCACCACTTCCACTCAAGACTCCTCACTGGCCAAACGCCTGCGGCGGGAAACTACCGCTGAAGTGCTGTTTGACGAGTTTTCGCGGGGGCTTTACAGCACCGATGCTTCAATCTATCAAATCAAACCGCTGGGCGTGGTGGTGCCAAAAACCGAGGAGGACGTGCTGGCGACCATCAGCATCGCCAACGACACAGGCGTTTCGGTGACGATGCGGGGCGGCGGGACCTCGCAATGCGGGCAAACGGTTGGGGACGGTATCATCGTCGATGTCAGCAAACACCTCAACCGTCTCATTTCGGTGGATCCGGAAACACGGCGGGTGGTGGTGCAACCCGGAATTGTGCTCGACCAACTCAATGCTCTGCTCAAGCCGCACAGCTTGTTCTTTCCCGTTGATGTCTCCACCAGTAGCCGGGCGACCATTGGCGGCATGACGGCTAACAACAGTTGCGGAGCGCGATCCATCCGTTACGGCAAGATGGTGGACAATGTCCGGGCGGTGGACGCGGTGCTCGCGGATGGGAATCACATGCACTTTGGTGAGTGGGGGAACGGAACGGCCTTCGTTGCTCCGGAATGGCAGCAACAACTTGTGAGTCAGCTCCTGGACTTGGGTACTCGCGAAACCGACGAAGTGGCCCGGCGCTTTCCGAAAGTGCAGCGCCGAGTGGGGGGTTATAACCTGGACGTGCTGACCTCAGAGGCAAGGTCTTCGCTCAACTTGGCCCATCTGCTGGTCGGCTCGGAAGGCACACTCGCGGTTTCCAATGAAATCCACCTCGATCTCCAGCCGATCCCGGAACACACGGTGCTGGGCGTGTGTCACTTTCCAACCTTCTATGACGCTATGGCGGCCACCCAACACCTCGTCGAATTGGGACCGGATGCCGTGGAGTTGGTGGACCAGACCATGCTCGAACTCGCGTCGGAGATTCCGCAATTTCAGGTAAAACTGAAACGCTTTGTGAATGGTAAGCCCGGATCGTTACTGCTGGTCGAGTTCGCAGGAGAGGAACTCGATTCTCTCAAACACAAGCTGCACGAGTTGGAGGAACTGATGGCAGCACACGGTTTCCCAGATGCTGTCGTGGAAGCAATCGATCCAGGATTCCAGAAGGAAGTCTGGGAGGTGCGCAAATCAGGACTCAACATCATGATGTCCATGAAGGGCGACGGCAAACCGGTCTCGTGCATTGAGGATTGTGCGGTGGAATTGACGGACCTTGCAGAATACACCAGCCGCCTCAACGAGCTTTTCGCGAAGTACGGCACCACGGGAACGTGGTACGCGCACGCCTCGGTGGGCTGCCTGCACGTCCGCCCCGTCCTGAACCTCAAGCAGGAAATGGAGGCGAAGAAACTGAGGGCAATCACAGAAGAAACCTTTGCGATTGTGCGGGAGTACAAGGGCTCGCATTCCGGAGAACATGGGGACGGTCTGGTGCGCTCGGAGTTTCACGAGGTCATGTACGGCAAGCGGCTCGTGAAGGCATTCGAGGAAATCAAGCGCATCTTCGACCCCCGTGATTTATTGAATCCGGGCAAGATCGTGCAGCCCTCCAGAATGGACGATCGCCGCCTCTTTCGTTACAGCCCGGACTACCGGCAGTCTAGCCTGCCAACCGGATTGGACTGGTCGGAGTGGGGGGGCTTTGACCGGGCGGTAGAAATGTGCAACAACAACGGTGCATGTCGCAAGTTCAACACTGAGGTGATGTGTCCTTCCTACCGCGTCACCCGCGACGAACGCCATCTCACCCGGGGACGAGCAAATGCACTGCGACTCGCGCTTTCCGGACAGTTGGGGCCGGAGGCGCTTGCCTCCCAGGACATGTATGAAACCATGCGGCTCTGCGTGGGTTGCAAGGCGTGTCGAAGGGAATGCCCCACTGGAGTGGATATGAACCGCATGAAGACCGAGTTCCTATACCATTATAACCGGAAAAACGGCCTTTCGCTGCGGGAAAGACTGTTCGCCTACATGCCACGCTACGCCCCCTTGGTCGCAAAGTTTGGAGGACTGGCGAACCTGCGTGACGTGATTCCCGGAATCTCCCAGCTTTCTGAAAAACTTCTCGGCCTCACCAGCAAACGCGAACTGCCGCAGTGGGATTCGCAACCGTTCCGTCCGGAGGAAACCTCGCAAAAAACCGCAGGCCCGGAAGTGGTTCTGTTCGCAGACAGTTTCAACACTTACTTCGAGCCGCAAGTCCTGCGGGACGGACTGACCGTGCTGGAAGCGGCGGGTCGGAGGGTGATCGTGCCACGGGCGAAAAACACCCGCCACAAGCTCTGCTGCGGTCGCACCTTCCTGTCCTCAGGATTGATTGACGAAGCAAAACTGGAAGCAGTTAGATTGCTGGAAAATTTGTCGCCCTACGTCGAGCGCGGAGTGCCCATCGTCGGGCTGGAGCCGTCATGTGTGTTCACGATCAAGGACGAACTCCCGTCCCTGCTTCCGGGACCACAAGCCCAAAAACTCGCCGATCATGTTCAATTGCTGGAAGAATACCTGATAACGGAAAATGACGCGGGGCGGCTGAGCCTTAAATTCCGTACGTCTGAACCCGAAAAGGTACTGCTGCATGGGCACTGCCACCAAAAGGCATTTGACGCGATGGACTGCACTATCAAGTTGCTGGAGAGCGTTCCCGGAATTGAGGTCGAAACGATCCACTCAGGCTGCTGCGGAATGGCAGGATCGTTCGGCTATCAGGCCGAACACTACGAGGTTTCTATGGAAATGGCAGAACTCTCTCTGTTGCCCCGCATCCGTCAGGCTACTGCCAACGAACACATAGCCGCCTGCGGGACGAGTTGCCGCCACCAGATAGAACACGGCTCCGGACGCTCCGTGCGACATCCGATCAGTGTGCTGCGACACCGGTGCTTGACGTGATGATCGAACTCGCGGTGAGCGATATGATGATGAACTGCGTCACCCACGGAATGGGGTTTGCCCGTACTGTGGCGCACCGGTTGGTGTTCATGGACGATAAGCTTATTGTCGAATCGGATCCGCCGTAAAAGTTCGATTCCAAACCTGAAAGCGAAACCGCCAAATTGTTTTTCAACCAGATTATTTTCACTGGCCACAGTCCCGAATAGGGCAGCATTCAGCGGTTGTTTTCGACAAGGTTGCTCATCGCTGCACGGACGCCTTCAGGACGATGCGGGATTTCAGCGAGCTCCAGCCCCATTTCGATTGCCCCCAAGGTGCCGAGCAGCATGGGTTCGTTGAAATCACCCAGGTGCCCGATGCGAAAGACCTTGCCGTTTAGGCGACCAAGCCCGTTGCCGAGAGAGACGTTGAAACATTCCAGTACCCCCTTGCGGAACGCATCCGCATCATGTCCTTGAGGCAGCACGACCGCGGTGAGGGAGTTGCTGTATTCACTTTGGTTGAGCGCATTGAGTACCAGTCCCCAAGCCTGAACAGCGGCACGTGTTGCTTCGGCGAGTCGGCAGTGTCTGGAAAACACCTGATCTAGTCCTTCCTCCAACAGCATCCGGATGGATTCACGCAGGCCATAGAGCAGGTTGGTTGCCGGAGTGTAAGGAAAGACTCCCTGCTTGTTGGCATTGAGCATGTCCTGCCAATCCCAGTAGGAACGTGGCAACTTCGCTTCTCCGGAAGCGACAAGCGCCTTTTTGCTGATAGCGTTGAAGCTCAAGCCCGGTGGCAGCATCAACCCCTTCTGTGAGCCGCCCACCGTCACATCCACACCCCACTCGTCATGGCGATAGTCGATGGAACCCAGCGAGGATATCGTGTCCACGAAGAAGAGGGCGGTGTGTCCTGCGCGATCGATTGCTTTGCGAATTGCGGGGATGTCGGAGGTGATGCCGGTGGCGGTATCGTTGTGGACCACACACACAGACTTGATGGTATGGTCCTTGTCTTCCACCAACGCCTGCTCGATTTCCTCTGGCTTAGCACCCTCCCTCCAGCTTCCATGGAGTAGTTGGGCATCAAGGCTGAGCTTCCCTGCCAGCTTGTGCCATGTGCCGGCGAAGTGCCCTGTATCGTACATCAGCACCCGATCTCTGGGCGAGAGCGTGTTGACAAGTGCGGCTTCCCACGCTCCGGTTCCGGAAGAAGGGTATATGATCACCGGCTGTTTCGTCTGGAAAATCTCCTTGATACCTTCCAGCACCTCGAAACCCAGGCCCTTGAACTCCGGACCACGATGGTCGATTGTCGGACGTTCGATGGCGCGTAGAATCCGGTCAGGCACATTGGTTGGTCCGGGAATCTGTAAAAAATGGCGGCCACTCTGGAGTCGTTGCATAACGTCCTTTTGGTTGATGTTGTGGAAGGTTTGCTGGCGGTTCTTGAACCAGACTCGCAATAGTATATCTTATTCAGGAGTCAGGGGTAATTAGAACAACCTGTTTAATTATAATTTTAGCTTTTCACTTAAACACTTTTGAATATCTCGTGAGTCACGAGTTCTCATAAGATATTAATATTATTGACTACGGCTTGTCATCTCGACCGTAAGGAGTCGTCGTCGGTGGTGGTTGTGTTGTCATTGGTAGTTGTGGTAGTTGCAGTAAACTCCTCCTTTTCATCACCACAGGAGATGATGGTAAGAGTAAAAAATGTAGATAGAAAAAGGAAAAAAATCTTTTTCATATTTTCCTCAATAACAAAAGTAAAATAAATTTGATAGAGGATAAATCTATCTATACCAAAAATTGGTAAAATATACAAGAATTTGGTATGTTGTGCAGGTAGCTCGCGCAAATTATTTTTTAAATTTTTCAACAATTAAGCTTGACATCATTTTATAAGTACCTTAAATTATCGCGAATATCAAGAGAACTGGTTTAATTTGCATCGGCACAATCCCGTGCCTCACCGGTCAGCAACCTTTACAGGTGTGCCCTGAAGGTGCTTGCAGAATCTTCGTATGAACGAAGGACAATATGATCGTTGCAAGGAAGGAGACTCATGGAACATCATAAAATTAATAAAATGTTCACGCTCGTGTTCGTATTCACTGTGCTGGTGGCGAGCCAGGCCGTGGCCCAGATGGTCGAGCTCAAGTTCGGCCACGTCGGCAAGCCGGGATCGCTGTTCGAAGCCTCGGTCAACGAGTTTGCCAAGCGCGCCAATGCGAAACTCGCCGGCAAGGCGAAAGTGATCGGCTTCGGTTCGAGCCAGCTCGGCAAGGACAAGGAGCTGCTGAAGAAGCTCAAGCTCGGCACCGTTGACTTCGCGCTGCCGTCCTCGGTAATGGCTTCGGTCGCAGATGAGGCGGGGCTGTTCGACATGCCTTATCTGGTCAAGGACCGCGCGCACATGGCGCGCATCGAGAAGGAAATCGTGTGGCCTACACTGGTGCCGATCCTCAAAAAGAAGGGTTACAAGGTGATCGCGATCTGGGAGAACGGTTTCCGTAACATCACCAACAACACGCGCCCCATCAACGTACCGGCCGACCTGCAGGGCCTCAAGCTGAGAACCCCGAAATCAGTGTGGCGCGTGAAGATGTTCAAGTCCTACGGCGCGAATCCGTCACCGCTATCCTTCTCTGAAGTGTTCGTGGCGCTGCAAACCGGCACCTTCGACGGCCAGGAAAATCCATTGGCGCAGATTGCCAGCGGCAAGTTCCAGGAAGTGCAGAAGTATCTCTCCATGACTGGCCACGTCTACACCCCTGCCTACGTCACGGTAAGCACTAAGTACTGGGCGAAACTGCCCGAGGATGTGCGTAAGGTGCTCGAGGAAACGGCTAAGGAAACCCAGGCCTATGTCTACAAGACCGCCGCGCAACTCGAAGTTGACTTGCTCGCCGAGCTGAAGGCGGGTGGCATGGCAGTGAACAATGCCAACAAAGACGCGTTTATCGCCGCCAGCAAGCCGATCTATGAAGAGTTCGGCAGCAGCGTTCCCGGTGGCAAGGAGCTGATCGATAAGGCGCTTGGTCTCGCGAAATAGCAGAGCTATAAGCTGCCTCGCGCCGCGGGGCAGCTTGTTTCATTGATTAAACTGATTTAGTTCGAGAGGTTCTCGGTTGATTAAATTTGACCATGCCCGTGCGTTGTTCGAGCGCCTGCTGGAGACAATCACGGTATTCCTCATCATCAGCCTGGCTGTCGTCGTCGTGCTCGGCGTGATTTACCGCTGGTCCGGCGCATCGCTTTCCTGGTATGACGAGATCGCCTCGGTGCAGCTCGCCTGGCTGACCTATTACGGCGCCTCGCTTGCGGCACTGAAGCGTGCGCACATCGGCGTGCCGGGCCTGATCGCGGTGGTGCCACCGCTCTTCCGCGTGACACTGGTGCTGCTGGCCGAGGCCGTGGTCATCGGCTTCTTCCTGATCCTCGCCTGGTACGGCTACATCGTGTTGGTCGTTCTTGAAGGCGATACGCTGATCAGCCTTCCCTGGATCAGCACCCAGGTAACGCAGTCGGTGATTCCCATCGGCGCAGTGTTGTTCATCATCGCGGAACTGCTGAACATGCCGCAGATAATGCGCGAGGCCATTACGCGCGAAGAGATGATGCGCCATGAATGATCCACGTGTGTCTGCCTTATGATTATATTCTTCATGTTTCTCGGTTTGCTCGCGCTGGTGCTGATCAACGTGCCGATCGCGGTGGCGCTTGCGGTCGTCGCGAGTGCCGCGATGGTGTTTGCCCACGGCCCGGACGTGTTGCCGAACGTGGCGCTGGTGATGATGGACGGTGCGACCAATTTTCCTTTGATTGCCATTCCGCTGTTTATCCTCGCCGGTGCGATTATGAATTCAACCGGCATCTCGCGCCGGCTGATCGCCTTTGCCTCGGCCATCTTCGGCTTCGTCAAGGGTGGCCTGGCCATGGTGAATATCGGCGCCTCGCTATTCTTCGCCGAGATTTCCGGCTCCGCGGTGGCCGACGTCGCGGCGCTCGGATCGATACTGATTCCATCGATGAAGAAAAAGGGTTACCCCGCTCCGTTCGCGGCGGCGGTGACCTCGTCGTCGGCAACGCTCGCGGTGATCATTCCGCCGTCGATCCCGATGATTCTGTACGCGGTGATGGCGCAAAGCTCGGTGGTGCAATTGTTCGTCGCCGGCATCGTCCCGGGTGTGCTCGGCGGATTCCTGATGATGGTGGTCGCACACCGCTTCGCGGTGCATTACAACTACCCGGTCGAGGAAGTGTTCAAGGTCAGTCAGGTAGTGGCGACCTTCAAGGACGCGGCGCTCGCCTTCACTCTGCCCCTGATTATTCTCGGCGGCATCTTCGGCGGTTTCGTCACCGCCACCGAGGGCGCGGGACTCGCGGTGGTGGCGGCAATGGTGATCGGTGCTATCTATCGCGAACTCGACTGGCCACATTTGAAACAGGCGATGATCGACGGCAGCGTACAAACCGCGGTGGTGATGCTGCTGGTGGCGTCGTCGGTGCTGATCGGCGAATACCTCACCGAAGCCCAGGTGCCGCAGACGCTTGCCGACGGCATCAGCAACATCACGCAGAACAAGTACTTCGTGCTCGCGCTGCTAAACCTGTTCTTCCTGGTGGTCGGTTTGTTTCTGCACTCGGCCGCGGCGATCATCCTGGTGGTGCCGATTGTCATGCCGCTGGTGCACCAGGTTGGTATCGACCCGGTGCATTTCGGCATTATCGTGACGCTGAATCTCGGCATCGGCCAGCAAACCCCGCCGGTCGCCAGTGTTCTGGTCACCGCGTGCTCGGTCGCCAAGGCGGACATCTGGGAGGTCAGCAAGATCAACATCTACTTTATCGGCGTCCTGTTTGCCGTTCTCATGATGGTGACCTACCTTCCGTTCACGGCGCTCAGCCTGGTCGATCTGTTCTATGGAGACTGAAGCGATGGCCGATACTGTCCTGATTGAACGTGACGGGCCGACCGTCACCGTGGTGCTCAACCGGCCCGAAAAGCTGAACGCGATCGACAAGGCGACCTGGATCGCGCTGGGCGATGCGATCGAGGTGCTCGAGGCCGACGACACTGTGCGCTGCATCGTGCTGCGTGGTGCCGGCGATAAGGCGTTCTCTCCTGGCGCCGACATCTCGGAGTTCGAGACCGAGCGCGCCGACCGCGACAAGGCGCGCTCCTACAACGCGACGGTCGAGCGCACGATCGGCGCGCTCGAGGCGTGCCGCCACCCGACGCTCGCATTGATCAAGGGGGTATGCGTCGGCGGCGGGCTCGAGGCGGCGGCGTTCTGCGACATTCGCATCTGCGGCCAATCCAGCACGTTCGGCGTGCCGATCAAGCGCCTCGGGCTGGTCATGGCCTATGCCGAGCTGCGCGGCATAGTCAACCTGGTCGGCCGTGCGAAGACGCTCGAAATCCTGCTTGAGGGGCGCATCTTCGGCGCTGACGAAGCGTTGCGCATGGGCTTGGTCAACCGCATCGACGCCGACGACGAGGTCGAGGCCGAATGTTACGCGACGGCGCGGCGTGTCGCGGAGGGCGCTCCACTTGTCGCGCGGTTCCACAAGCAGGCGCTCAGACGCCTCGCCGATCCGGCACCGCTCAGCAACGAAGAGATTGAGGCCGCACTGGACTGCTACGCCAGCGAGGACTTCCACATAGGTTACCGGGCCTTCCTTGACAAAATATCACCTGAGTTCAAAGGGCGCTGAGATGGGACCACTGTCCGGCATCAGGGTCATCGAGCTCGCGCATATCATGGCCGGGCCGTGCTGCGGTCTGATGCTTGCCGACATGGGCGCCGACGTGATCAAGCTCGAGAAGGCGCCTGCGGGTGACGATTCGCGCCGCTTCCTGCCGCCCGACATAGGCGGCGAATCGGCTGCTTTCCTGATGATGAACCGCAACAAGCGTGGCATCGTTGTTGACCTGAAGACGGTGGGTGGCAAACAGGTCGCACGACGCCTCTTTACCGACGCCGACGTCGTCATCGAGAACTACCGAAAGGGCACCATGGAGCTCCTGGGGTTGGGATACGAGACCCTCAGGCAAGACAACCCGGGTCTGATCTACTGCGAGATCTCGGGCTTCGGCCGAACTGGGCCCTACGCCGAGCGTGGCGGCTTCGACCTGATCGCCCAGGGCATGAGCGGGCTGATGAGCATCACCGGTGAGGCGCCGGGCCGCCCGCCGATCAAATGCGGTGCGCCTATTGCCGATATCACCGCCGGCATCCTCGGAGCCATGGGTGTGCTCGCCGCCTACATCCAGCGCGCCAAGACCGGCCAGGGCCAGCGCGTCGACACCTCGCTGTTCGAGGCCGGCATCGTGCACACCTACTGGCAGTCGGCGATCGCGATGGCATCCGGCACAGCACCCGGCCCTATGGGCTCGGCGCATCCCCTCAACGCGCCCTACGAGGCGTTCAAGACCACCGATGGCTGGATCACGCTGGGCGCCGCCAACCAGGCCAACTGGCTCAAGCTCCTCGACCTCATCACGGCCCCCGAGCTGGGCGAGGACCCGCGATTCACAAACAACCACGGCCGCATCACCCACCGCATCGAATTGGCCAAGGCGCTGGCGCCAATCATCCGAACGCGCACGAGCGCCGACTGGCTCAGCCGCCTCGAGGCGGCCGGCGTGCCCGCCGGCCCGGTGCTCGACGTCGCTGAGATGCACCGCGACCCCCAGACGCTGGCCCGCGGGATGGTGACCAAGGCGCCGCACACGAAACTGGGTCCGGTCAAGACACTCGGCGCGCCGGTCAAGTTCTCGGCGACCCCCGGCGGAGTCACCCGCGGCGCCCCGCTGCTGGGTGAGCACACCCGCGAGGTGCTGACGGAATATGGCTACGGTGACGACGAGATCGACGCGCTGATCTGCGACGGCGTCGTGATCGCGATGTAGCTAACCTTTATGTGGCTGATTCATATAATCACTTGATTCGTCAGATAGTGATTTCAACTAGAGTGGTAACTACACTTGCAGGAACAGGATCCTCTGGTTCTACAGACAACACCACGGCACATCAGCAAGTTTTAATACACCTACAGGAATCACAACTGATGGCACCAACCTTTATGTGGCTTATCAGGACAGTAACAAGGTTCGTCAGATAGTGATTTCTACAGGAGTGGTAACCACACTGGCAGGCTCTGGTGTGGGAGGTAAAAATAATGGACCAGGTACTGCAGCAACATTTAAACAACCTGTTGGAATTACCACTGATGGAATAGACCTATATGTTATAGATAAATCAAATCACTTGATTCGAAAGATTGACTAGCAGATATTTTTCACCGATTTTGTAGGTGAACTTCATTCCTGGCAGTTGTTCGTTTAGGAAACATAGTGGGATAAAATGATAATGACTCATCTTTGATAATATGACGCTAAACATTTAATTTTGAAGCATTGCAGGAATCATTATGAAAGCAATTTTGTGTAAATCTTATGGACCACCAGAAAATTTGGTGCTTGAAGAGGTGCAAGATTTAAAGCCGAAAGAGGGAGAAGCA
>Ga0257113_1000745_pt1 | contig 11026 bp, 6 predicted proteins | sample LP_taG_4_FD_191568 | JGI IMG/M metagenome (GOLD analysis project Ga0257113, IMG submission 191568) | Marine microbial communities from Northeast Subartic Pacific Ocean, Canada - LP_J_2015_P26_2000m | ecosystem: Environmental > Aquatic > Marine > Oceanic | place: Canada: Northeast Subartic Pacific... | reverse complement strand
CTCATAGTTTGGAGTTGTTGCCGCAGGGCCTGCATTACCGGCAGTGTCGGTGTAACTCGTCTTCAGGGAAAGCGTATTGCTCGCATCTTCCGTATCGGCCGTTGGCGTGAAGGTTCCAGTCCAGGTGATGTTGTTGCTGCTGGTCATTGTTCCGAGCGTCCCATTGGCAACCGTGATGTCGGCAGCACTGAAGAAAGCAACCGCCTCTGAGAAAACCAGCGTTACCGTCGCGTTACCGCCGGCCTTAAGCGCCGTGGGGGAGATCGTGAAGAAGCTTACAGAAGGAGGCCGGGTATCAACCTCATAGTTCGAAGTTGCCGCCGCAGGGCCAGTATTACCGGCGGTGTCGGTATAACTATTGGCCAGCGTAATAATGTTGCCATTATCTTGCGTATTGGTGGTCGGTGTGAAGGTTCCAGTCCAGGTGATGTTGTTGCTGCTGGTCATTGCCGGGAGTGTCCCACTGGGATGCGTGATGTCGTCATCACTGGAGAAGGAGGCAACCGCCTCTGAGAAAACCAGCCTTACCGTCGCGGTGTCACCGGCCTTAAGCGCCGTGGGGGAGATCGTGAAGGAGCTTACATAAGGAGGGGTTGTATCAACCACAAATGTACTCACACTCAAGGCACTGCTGGCATGCCCTAAAGAATCGGTAACTGTAATTGTACAATTCGAATAAGTTCCATCACTCAAAGAGATTAAAGTGATGGTAGTATTATTTCCACTAGTTGCAGATGTTGTCCCTGATGAACAGGAACCTCCATATGTGATTGTTCCTGCTTCGTTAGTTGAAAATGTATAATTTGGTGTATTGTCATTAGTAGGAGTTGTGACTGCTGTTACTTGTGTAACCGTTGGTGCAGTTGTATCAATAACGAACGAACTTATACTCATTGTGATACTATTGGCTGAAGAATTGGTAAATGTAATTGTACAATCCGAATAAGTACCATCACTCAAAGAATCTAAAGTGATAGTGTTGTTTCCAGAAATTGCAGAAGTGGTACTTGAAGAACAGGAACCTCCATATGTGAGGGTTCCTGCTTCGTTAGTTGAAAATGTGTAATTTGGAGTAGTATCGTTAGTTGGAGTTGTGACTGCTGTGACTTCTAACAGTGTTTCAGCTGTTGAATCTATAGTAAAAGATGTCATTGTAAGAGAATTGATTAACCATGAATTTGCAGTATCAACAGTAATAGTACAATCAGAATATGTTCCATCACTTAGAGAATCTAAAGTAATTGTATTATTTCCTTGGATTACATTTGTCGTACTTGAAGAACAGGAACCTCCATATGTGCTGGTTCCTGCTATATTAGAAGAGAACGTATAATTTGGTGTGGTGTCTGTTGTTAGAGAAGGGACTGCAGTTACTTCTGTAAGGACTAAAGAAAATGATGTTATTGTTGTTGATTCATCCTTAAAACCTTCTTCGCAGGAATTGACGATGATGCTTAAAGTTATGAATAGACAATAAATTAGAAAATTTTTCATTTTTCTAAACTACTTTAATTTTGAGCGTTTGTTTTATAAGTCACATGCTCACGTCTTGAAATCTGATAGTGTGCTTGAAGAAATAATAGAATACAGTTATTCATAATAAGTCAGCTGCGTATCATTACTATTTTTAGGGTAGAATTAAATTAATCAAGCTTGTTTGTCGATGTTTTAGATAAAATTTATTTGTAAACTTAGAATAATTAGTTCTGGAATTTATATTCCTACATTATTCAAAAAGCAAGACCAATTCCTGTCAAATATAGATTTCCTGAATCACTGAAGCTACTCCAATAAAGAGAAGTTGATTCAGATTCTAAGTCTATAAATGAATACCTGATATATTTATAACCCAATAATATTTCAAATATTCCAAACTCTATTCCTAAAATACTAAAGAATCCGTAGCCAAACACAGTCGATGAACTGTATATTTTACTATCACTTGTTATTCCGCTTAATTCGCCACTGTAAACTGAACTACTACCAATCGTAAGAGTAGTCTCATCGCCATAAGTATATGAAAAGTCCATCGATGTATTTTCTAAATCAACCGTGGTCCCTGATATGCTCGTCTTATATGTAAAAACTGTCTGACCAATTCCCACTCCATCCCAAATTATTGAAGAAGTTGAACTGGTAGCTTCTTGAGAATCTTCAGTATATGTGCCTGATAAATTCCTGAATCTAATCTTTGAAGGATATTTTATTTTCTGGTAATCTTTTGATTGGTAATCTTTTAATTGGTAATCTTTTGATATAACTGATGGTCTTTTCGAATCTGTACGCGGATAAAGTGGACTAATATTAGTCCCTTTTCTTTTAAAGTCATACATGCTTTGAGCAAAAACGAAACTAAAACTATCGCTTAAAATTAATAAAATAAGCAGTATAAATCCGTATCTCAAACTAAATCTCTTGCAAAAAGAAACATTCGTGTTAAATAAATTTCTTAAATAAGCACGATTCAGTCCTTAATTATAAAAATTATATGTATTTGAGAAGAATTTTTGACTTTGAAAAAATTGGTGTGCCCACCTGATCCTAGTGAAGCTTTTTATTTAACAACCCTTCAGGCAAAGGTGAGTCTAACTACTTTATGTATTGATGGGTGGGGGGTAGTTATTGTACCATTTTGTTAGAGATACATTAACTTCCTTATTTAAAAAATTTGAGAAATTTTTATGAATCGAAGTATTGAGAAAATCATACAAACTATCAAGGTCCTTGAAGGAGGTGGTTTCCCAGTACGCCGCCCATTTCCCACAGATGAACTCGATCAGGTGGATCCTTTTCTTCTGCTGGATCATCTGGGGCCCATTGAGTGGGGTCCAGGGGAGGCGATTGGTGCACCTGACCACCCGCACCGTGGTTTTGAAACAGTGACCTACCTTTTAGCTGGAGAGACTGAGCACAAAGATTCTGGAGGGCATCAAGGCAGGTTGATGCCTGGAGATGTTCAGTGGATGACGGCCGGTTCCGGTGTGATCCATTCCGAAATGCCAGCTCCAAACTTTTATGAGCAGGGCGGAAAGATGCATGGTTTTCAGATCTGGATTAATTTGCCACGGGATCGTAAAATGATTCCTCCGCGCTACCAGGATACCCCCGCTGAAAAGATTCCGGAGGTCCTATTGGAAGATGGAACCAGCAAGGTGCGTGTTATCGCTGGAGAGTTCCAGACCACTCGGGCCGTGATCGAAACCAATACACCAATTCTTTACCTACATATTAAACTTCAAGCTGGGATGAATATCGTTCAACCTGTCACTAGTGATCATAACTGTATGGCTTATATCATCGAGGGCCATGGACTGTTCGGAGCAGAAAAGGAAACCCAATCTGCTTCTGAAGGACAACTAGTGCTGTTTGCAAGAAATGGTGATGAGGTTTGTTTGAGCAGTGGCAAAGATTCACCTGTAGAACTACTTCTTTTAGCCGGCAGACCATTCAATGAAGAGATTGCCCGTTATGGGCCATTTGTCATGAACACACGTGAAGAGATTTTAGAAGCTTTTCAGGATTATCAGCAAGGCAAAATGGGAATGATAAGCTGATTTGAATTGGAAATGATCAAGACTAATTAAATATTTTGAGAGTTTATTTTGTACTTTATTACTATGGTAATGTCCAAATTATAAATCTTATTAACGTTAGTCAGAAGCTTAAGTTAAAGCTTTGACAAAATCCTGAATTTGGCTAGCACCACAAGAAGAAAATGTTGGAAAAAGAAGATATTTTAAATTTCTGGTTTACGGAGTGTACACCCGAACAATGGTTTAAAAAAGATTCTGAGTTCGATAAGATGCTGGAAGCACGCTTTGCCGGTACTGTAGAACAAGCTCTTGCTGGAAAACTTGACAGCTGGGCTGATTCAGATTCAGGCTGTCTTGCACTGATTCTGTTGCTTGACCAGTTTACCCGTAACATTTTTCGAGACACGCCTCGCGCTTTCTCAGGAGATGAGAAGTCTTTGGAGCTAAGCTTTTTATGTGAAGAAAATGGTTACCTTGCTAATGCAGATATCCACTGGTGCCATTTCATGCTGATGCCGAGGATGCATAGCGAAGATATTGCTGTTCAGGATGCCTCTTTGCCGTTATTCAAGAAACTAAATGTACAGAATGTCTATGATTATGCAGTAAGACATCGAGATACGGTGGCACGGTTTGGGCGCTTTCCGCACCGAAATTCAATTCTTGGACGTTCGTCAACAAATGAGGAATTAGAGTTTCTGACGCAAGCAGATTCCTCATTCTAAACGATACAATAAAATGGATTATGGAATAATGTGGAACAGTATGGCAGAAGGGGAATCATTCACAGCACTAGTATTTGCAATCCTTTGTGTTTGTTTGCGCACTAGGTGTGCGAGGCGAAAAATGTGTCAATCTTGTGCCATTAGCTTACAAAATCAGGCCTTCATCTAGTGAACAGGCTTTTTTTCATCCCCGATGGATTCTAACTCTACTCCCAATCCATCAGCAAGACGGTTGACGTAGGCATAATAACCTGCAACCTGCACAATGTCGAGGATGCCTACATCACTGAACCCTGCATCCCTCAGTGTTTGTACGTCAGCCTCAACCATGCTCCCCGGTTCTTTTGTGAGTTTTACAACATAGTCCAGCATCGTACTGTCCTGTTTGGGTATGTCTGCTTTTTTGTAATCCTTGATGATTTGCTCAACGAGATCACTATCCCGTGTGATTTTGCGAAGTCCCGCTCCGTGATGAACAATTCAGTAATGGCACTGGTTTACGCTAGAGACTACAACGGCTATCATTTCACGCTGTTTGCCAGTTAAATCCCTGGTGCCCTTCATCGCTGATTGGTACAGCTCATAATGCCCCTTGAGAGTGGGTATGTTTATACTGTGGATACGCAATATATTATCCACTCCTCCCCATGGTTCACGCAATTTGTCGTACCAATCTTTGAGTTCTTTTTCAGCTTTGTCTTCTGGAATCATTGGAATCCATGCCATTTTTTCACCTTCAATAGATGTTTTTAGTTGTTGTACTTAAGGAAAATCTAATCGGGAGGATATGAAATGGTATATATCGTATCAAAATGAAACAATAACCAAAAGTATGGTACATAAGGATACGGATACTCTTTTTTAGTCCATAGTATTTTCCTATCCATCTTCCAGAATGTCTGATGAAAGGAAGTAAATATTTATAACTCTGATCAGCACCCGTGATTTCCTTTTACTGATTCTTAAAAGAAGACAACATTCCGGTTATACTAAGTTAAGCCCGGACAAATTGTTCAGGTATTCGGGATAATCTGCATCGAAACAGAAGTGCAAAGTCTGGAAACGCTCACGAAAGCGGGCAACCTCGTCACCGACATTCCTTCCATGGACTGCCTCGTTGAAAATCGCTGCGAACTCCACGAAATCATCCTCCTTCATTCCGAAACGAGTCATTTCCGCGACACCCATGCGAAGTCCCGAACTGGATGTGAAGCTCTCGTCTGATGGAATAGCCTGAAAATTGACGATAATGTTGCTTTCCTCCAATTCCTGGGCCACCGCACAGCCCAGTGCATACCCTACAACCACCACGACCTGATGGGTTTCGGTGTAACCAACTTCCGGATCTCCCTGTACCTCAAGACCTTCATCCGCCAAAGCTATAGCAAAGGCCTTGGCATTAGCAACAACCTGTGGTTGGTAGGTTTCCTTGAAGGCATTCATTTCCAGTGTAGCCATCAACAGTCCCAGAAGGGTTCCCAGGTGATGATTGCTGACTGCTCCGGGAAACGCACGCCGCTCTATCGCTTTCCACAACTCAAACTCCGGTGCACCCTCTTCATAGGCAGCCCCAATTACACCTCGCTGCGAACCGTAAAAAGTCTTGTGCGTGGAGCCCGTGATGATGTCCGCACCTTCTTCAAATGGATTTTGGAAATGCGGTCCGATCAAGCCCAGCACATGTGCCATGTCGTACATGATAACCGGCCTGGTAGACTTTGTGTCCAGCATTTTACGAATGGCCGCAACCGGTTCCGGATGCAGAATCATGCTCTTGCCGAGTATGATCAGTCCCGGATCAAAGCGATCCAGCAGGTTCGCGGTTTCTTCCAGGTCTATTCTGTACGGATTGTCCTGCAATACCGGGAAATTGAGTACGGAATATTTTTCTGTGACTGGATCCTTTGCGACATAATCCCGCAGCGCCCCCATCGGCTGTGAACTGAGGTGACCTCCCTTGCCGATGTGGTTGTTCATTACCAGAGGAATGCGGCGAGGTTCTCTTCGGCGGTCTGTACGGTTAAGAAAATCAACGAGGGCACTGTAAATAGTCATGTTTGCCATCTGTCCGCTGATGACCCGCGTCTCCACTAGAGGGAAGCCCAGAAAGCTCTGCATTTCTTCAACCAGCCGATCTTCTGCCCAGGCAATGAACTCCGTTCCCTGATAGTAAAAGACTTCCTGTTCAAAGGCCGCAAGCAGTTCCTTGTGTTCAGCATAACGTCCACAGGGATCGGTGATCTGTAGCAGTCTAACCAGCGAAGACTGTGTCATCTCAGACGGAATCAGGTTGACGCAACGGCGCTGACGCCACTCATGGTTGTCTAAACTTTTTTTCAGCAGCAGTACCGTTTTCTCCCTGATAGCGTCCGAAGTAGATACTGCTGAATCCGGTTTTCGGTCTATTGGAATTGCCCGAAAATACGGAGGAGCCTCGGAGCGTCCGTGCCATGGAACCAGTTGTGCACTCAGCCTTCGTCCGCGGACCTCAACCTCCAGTTCCTGTTCCACAGGCACAGTGGCATCGACGTATACCAAAGCGAGTGCCCGCCGTTCCTGCTCATCTGTAATCTGCATTGTTGCACTCTCGCCCTCAAACTTCCAGTAAGGCACCATGGTTCCGCTGGAAATCACTCCAACTTTTCGATCATCCAGGAATACTGAATCGCCACCACGCGTAATTCCCTTATCACTCAGAGCAAGCGGCAGAAAGCGGCGCTGAAGTACATCGCTTGGTTCATACTGTCCCATCCGTAGTTTACGCACTTCTTCAAATTGCGCCTTCAATGCAGCCCGTCCGACAAAATCGCCTTTGCGCTTTGAAAAACTTACGGCCACCGACGTTAGAGGAAACGCAAAGGCCGGAATTTCCCTGCCTTCGGTGTCAATTCCAAACTCGTGGCCATAGAGCGGCATACCGGCTTCCAGACGCAGGGTGTCACGAGCACCCAATCCTACAGCAACCACTCCTTCGTCCTTACCTTCTTCTTCAATTCGCGCCCAGATAGCCTCTGCCTTTCCTGCCGGAATAAAAAGTTCAAATCCCAGTGGTTCTCCGGTGTAACCTGTCCGGGCTACCAACACTTCTGTACCTAGAATCGTAATTTTGGAAAGGCTGTTGCGAAAGGTTTCAGGCATTGTTCCGTCGCGTTTTACCCTGGTTAGAATTCGCCCGGAAAGAGGACCCTGAAAGGCGATCATTGCCACTTCATTGGTTTCATCCTCAAGTTGTACATCAAAGGCCTTGGCCTGCTCCTGAAAATGGTTCCAGTCCTTCTCACGGTTAGATGCGTTTACCACCAGAAAATATTCTTCTCCCGGATGATAGAGGTAGGCGTCGTCCAGCAGTCCTCCGTTTTCGTTTGGGATCAGGGTGTACTGAGCCTGCCACGTATCCAGAGATTCGGCGTTGTTGGTGAGGACATGCTGAAGAAACCGAACGGTATCCTTGCCTAGAATCCGCAAGCGTCCCATGTGACTGACGTCAAACAACCCGCCGTAGCGCCTTGTGGCCAGATGCTCCTTTAGAATTCCCGTGGGATATTGCACAGGCATGTCCCAGCCGCCAAAATCAACCATTTTTCCTCCATTCAGTGTGTGCCAGGAATGGAGTGAAGTCCGTAGAAGTTGCTCAGCGGTATCCTTATTTTCTGTCATAAATATTTTAAAGTGATAATTTGTTATTTTGAAAAGCAGTGTTTCTGAGCTGAACTAAAGCATTCAGGAAAAAATATTGAAGCAAGGCGAGTAGTATTGGGCTTACACAAAAATCATTTGTGCTTTAAAGCAAAAAAACTTGATTCGCACGACTATTTTCCATAGAATTGTACTTTTTTACAACACAATTATTTTTTGATAAATTATTTCAGAGGCATGTTATGAGTAACATAATCGGGAACCATGTTGCGGGCTCAAGGCTCAGTCAAACAGGTGGATCTCTTCAAGATGTTTTTAATCCTTCCACCGGCGATGTTTCAGGACAGATTAGATTGTCAAGTGCTGCAGAACTTGATGATGTGGTAAAAGTTGCAAGTGAAGCAGCACTCGGATGGGGGGCAACTCCTCCGATGAAACGGGCACAGGTAATGTTTCGTTTCAAACGTTTGCTGGAAGAAAATGCAGATAAAATTGCGAGCACAATCAGCAGCGAACATGGAAAAACACATCAGGATGCTCTGGGAGAAGTATCTCGCGGACTTGAAGCAGTTGAATTTTCCTGCGGCATCCCGCACTTGCTGAAAGGCACTTTCAGTGAACAGGCTGCTGCTTCGATTGATGTTTATTCAATTCCACAAGCGCTTGGAGTAGTTGCCGGTATCACGCCTTTTAATTTTCCTGCAATGGTCCCATTGTGGATGATTCCAAATGCTCTTGCCTGTGGAAATTCTTTCATTTTGAAACCGTCTGAACGTGACCCAAGTGTAACCTTGATTTTAGCAGACTTGCTCAAAGAAGCAGGTTTACCTGATGGAGTGTTCAATGTGGTACAGGGTGACAAAGTTGTGGTAGATGCGATTTTGGACAATCCGGACATCATGGCAGTAAGTTTTGTTGGTTCGACTCCTGTTGCAGAATATATTTACACTCGTGGAGCCGCTAACGGCAAGCGTGTTCAAGCTTTGGGCGGAGCAAAAAACCACATGATAATTATGCCCGATGCAGACATGGGGCAAGTTGTTGATGCTTTGATGGGAGCTGGATACGGCTCTGCCGGAGAGCGCTGCATGGCTGTTTCTGTGCCTGTGCCGGTTGGAGAAAAAGTTGCGGATGATTTGATGGATCGGATGATTCCTTTGGTTGAAAATCTGCCCGTTGGACCTCCAGCTGATACCAATGCCGCAATGGGGCCGGTTATTACCAGACAGAGTTTAGACAGAATTACTTCACTGCTTCAAAGCGGAATAGATAAGGGGGCGAAACTCCTGGTGGACGGAAGAGGAGTAAAAGTTCCCGGACATGAAAACGGATTTTTTATTGGAGCCTCTCTTTTTGACCATGTTACTCCGGAAATGGACATTTATAAAGAAGAAATATTTGGGCCGGTTTTATCCACTGTTCGAGTTACAGATTATGAAGCGGCAATCAAACTTGTACATGGTAATCCATATGCAAATGGTGTGGCTATTTTCACCAGGGACGGAGATGCTGCAAGAGATTTTGTCAACCGGATTGAGGTTGGTATGGTTGGGGTTAACGTGCCGATTCCGGTACCGGTCGGTTACCACAGTTTTGGTGGTTGGAAAAAATCAATTTTCGGGAGTCATCACATTTATGGGCCCGATACCATTCATTTTTACACGCGCCTGAAGGCAGTTACTTCACGCTGGCCTGCCGGAATTAAAGCCGGAGCCGAATATAATTTTCCAATGATGTCCTGAGGGTGTGGTGGATGTTTCATTCCGCAACGTCTTTTTTGGAAAATCAAAACAACTTTGCTCTTCCAATGCCGGGAGAGTCAAATTCCTGAGAAAATAATGGAATTCATTAATCTTACAGATTTAGTTCCGATTATTCCCGAAATCATAGTGCTGCTGACTGCCTGCACAGTTTTGCTTGTTGATCTCTTTGCATCTAAAAAAGACAGAGCCTTTACATTGGCAGTAACTACGATTTTCGGTCTTGTCCTGGCAATGCTTTCTGAAACTCAGTTGCACAACAGGGATCTTTCAGGGTTTTACGGAACGGTTGTCGCCGATGATTTTTCGGTGCTTTTTGAGTTCATTTACATGAGCGTTGCAATCCTGACGGTGTTTGTTTCACAACATTATATTGCGGAAAATGAGATGAATTTTGGAGAGTATTATGTACTTCTCCTCACTTCAGTTTCCGGAATGATGTTTATGACATCCGGACTGGATTTACTCGTTATTTTTATCGGCCTGGAAATCATGTCCATTTCCAGCTATATTCTGGTCGGAATGAAACGCAAAGTTGCAGAAGCAAATGAAGCTGCACTCAAATACTTGCTGCTGGGAGCATTTTCTACAGGTTTTCTGCTCTATGGAATTTCTTTGCTTTATGGTGCAACCGGCAGTACCCTGCTGCCAGAAATAATTGCAGAAATAAAACAAAATGGAGCCGATAATCCTCTTGTCGTAGTTGGAACAGCATTGGTGATTATCGCCATGAGTTTCAAAATCGCAGTTGTTCCGTTTCATATGTGGACGCCGGATGTCTACACCGGAGCACCAACTCCGGTAACAGGCTTCCTTTCCGGAGCAGCTAAAGCTGCGGGATTTGCAGTATTTGTTCGAATTTTGCTGACCGGTATTCCTCTTGAAAGCGCAAACTGGGAGAATTTATTATGGATACTGGCCGTTCTTACCATGACAGTTGGTAATGTCATGGCACTGCGTCAAAATGAAGTAAAACGAATGCTGGCTTTTTCTTCGATTGCACATGCAGGATATGTGATGGTTGCAGTTGTGGTGGGAAGCACTTCTGCCATTAGCGGAGTTATTTTTTATTCCTGTGCATATGCTTTGATGGGAACCGGTGCCTTTGGAATTTTAACCATTCGTGACGCCGGGACTATCCCAAAAACTTTTGATGATTTGGCGGGTTATGGTAAACGAAATCCCTTTCTTGCACTGCTGATGACATTATTCATTTTTTCATTGGTTGGACTGCCGTTAACCGGCGGATTCATCGGCAAACTTCAAATATTCAGTGCCGCACTTCAGGATGGGTGGATCTGGCTGACTGTAATCGGAATACTTAACAGCGCCCTTTCGGTTTACTATTATTTGAGGGTGGTGATGTATATGT
>Ga0257113_1000744_pt1 | contig 11033 bp, 6 predicted proteins | sample LP_taG_4_FD_191568 | JGI IMG/M metagenome (GOLD analysis project Ga0257113, IMG submission 191568) | Marine microbial communities from Northeast Subartic Pacific Ocean, Canada - LP_J_2015_P26_2000m | ecosystem: Environmental > Aquatic > Marine > Oceanic | place: Canada: Northeast Subartic Pacific... | reverse complement strand
TAGCGTTACTGACGCGAGAGCGCTTCTGCCACTTCCTCATTCGGTAGAACTGGCTGCGGTACCTGCTCGAGATTGCCTTGCCGGAGTAGTCCTTGTTCTGCCAGTCGATGTCGGTGGACAGTCCCTTGTCGTGCAGCATCACCGTCATCGGCGCGCCTGTACGCGCGCGCTGGTCGCCCTGCTCGGGGCTGAACACCCGCCATTCGGCGCCTTGGTCGATCACATTGTCTTCAAGGACCAGACCGCAATCCTCGCATACGATCTCGCCTCTGGTCTCGTCTCTGTTCAGTTTTCTGCTTCCACACTCACTGCATTTCACAGTGTCTTCAACTAGATAATCTGCCATTCCCTCACTCCACCTTTGCAAGCAAAGGTATTAAATCCCGATGAACCATATTTTATAAATCTGTGTGAGCGCAAATAATCAGCACAATCATTGTGCTGAGTGGCTAAACAATCTGATCACGCGATTGAGAACGGTGAAATATGCGGCGGCCTTGGCAAGTAACAAGGAAGGCGGTGTAACATGGGTGAGCAATGGCCCCCGGATCGAATAGAATTGTCAGCAGGTAAGAGGGTACTCTTTCTGACCAAGGATCTCGGGTTGATTCGCAAGCAGCTCTACGAAGGTGTGGACCTGCGCATGGAGGATCTTGAAGTCGGTGATTTGCTAGACGACATCAACACCGATGTGATGACTCCGGCCTGGGTCTGCTTCGACCACGATCCGGCGATAATCGCGGAAAACGCATACGCCGGATTGGTGCATGGTGGCCGACGCGTATTCGAGCCGCGGGCCTTGCTTGACGGTGGTTTCGAGGTCATTGTCTCGGGGCATCGCAAGGGCACTGGCTCGAGTCGCGAACCAGCCGCACAGTGCGAGCGTTGGTCGGGGATCAGAATCGTCATCGCTGCCTCATTCGCGCCCATCCACGAGCGCAACAACATCAACCTCGGACAACTGATGGGCGACCACTCGATGCTCAATCGGCTACAGAACGGAGAGAGCGTCTCGTTGGACGAGTTCACCTCGAAGTACGATCCAGTTACTAAGCTAATAATCGAGAATGGGGGGATCCTGCCCTTCGCCAAGAAACTCAAGATCGGTGAGGTCGAGCTCCCGGAGTTAGCCACTGAGGCCCGCCCGATGACTATGGTCGAGAAGATGGTCGCGAACAAACTGCTGGGACAGAACGGTGCGGTCCGATACGTCAAGCCGGGTGATGCGGTACTGGCCCAAGTCGATGGGGGGTACTCTCACGAATTCACCACAGCCCAGGTTCATGAGTTCCTCAGACAGGAGTATGGCGATGACTACGATCTCCCCGACCCTTCGAAGTACGCTGTCTTCGAAGACCACCTCTTGTATGCCACCGGTGTGCCCAAATTCGGTCGCTTCACCGAGAAGATCCAGACTCTGAGGGACATGCAGAAGGCGTTCCAGCAGCATACTGGCGTGCGCGACTACTCCGCAGAGGATGGAATCAGTCCGGGAATATGCCATCAGGTTGCACGCGAGGAGTTCATCGATGTTGGTGACTTCATCCAGGCAACTGACTCGCACACTTGCATGGGAGGCGCCACCAACGCTCTGGCCTATGGAGTCGGCTCGACCGAATACGCCAATCTCGTGCACAACCAATTCGCCTTCGTTCAAGTTCCGGAGAGCATACGCTTCGAACTGGTGGGCACCTTAGATCCAGGATGCACGGCTAAGGACGTTATCCTGCTCATCCTCTGGAAGTTCGCTGCGAACTCCGAGACCCTGGACAGGAGCATGGAGTTCGGCGGGCCGGGGTTGGCTAGTCTGTCCATGGATGAGAGAGCGACGCTGTGCAACATGGCTACAGAATGCAGTGCCAAGACCGGGATATGCGAGCCAGACGATGCGACAGTAGAATGGTTGATGAAACGCAGACCCGGCGCGAGCGAGAAGGATATCCGCGACGACTTCGTGATGCCTGATGAGGGTGCGAGTTACGACGGCGGAGTCCACACCATCGACCTCTCTGAGATTATGCCGATGGTCGCTCACCCCGGAAATCCCGACAAGGGAATTCCCTCAGACCCGACCAACGGTGCCTACATCCACGAGCTCGGCGACATCAGCATCGACATAGCCTACGCCGGCTCATGCACAGCGGGCAAGGACGATGACTTCGCCTTCTATGCGCAGGTGACCGAGGCAGCCCTCGAGGCCGGCCTCACCATACCTGCGGACGTCGAATGCTACATCCAGTTCGGCTCTAAGACGGTCAAGGATCTCTCAGAGCGAAACGGCTGGACCGAGATGTTCGAGCGCGCTGGTGTCAAGCTAATCGATCCTGGCTGCGGTGCCTGCATAGGAGCAGGTCCGGGTATCAGCGATGATGCTGAACAAGTCACCATCTCGGCAATTAACCGCAACTACCAGGGCCGCTCGGGCCCGGGCAGGCTCTATCTCGCGAGTCCGTTGACGGTGATGGTCAGCGCCTTCACAGGCAGGATTACAGCGTGGCGCCCGGGCGTCTTCTCCTAGCCGAATTGTAGGGTGTCCTTCACTTTGCTAGCGCGACACCCCTCTGTCAACGAGTAGGTTGAATAGTCAGCTGCGGCCGCTGCGGCACACCACAAGCGGGCCCCATGCCATTCGGGTATTGGGAGGACCCGGTGGAGGGTTGCGGATGAGTGAAAAAAAACCATCAACGGGAAAACAGAAGCAGATTGCGATTAGTGAATTCTTCGAGAAGAACAAACACTTCCTAGGCTTCGATTCATTGCAGAGAGCCATAATCACCGCAGTGAAAGAATCGGTTGACAACTCGCTCGATGCTTGTGAGGAGGTGCGAATCCTCCCCGACATCAGAATCGAGGTGAAACGCCTCGAGGGAAACAGAGTGGAGTTAATCACTCAGGACAACGGTCCGGGCATACCGAGAGATTCCATCGAGCATGTCTTCGGCAAGTTCCTGCTCGGCTCCAGATTCCACGCCATCCGGCAGACGCGAGGCCAGCAAGGAATAGGCATCACTGGTGTTGTGATGTACAGCCAGCTCACGACCGGTGCGAAAACCCGCGTTGTCTCGAAAGTGGAGGATGACGCCACGGCGGTCTTCGTTGACCTAGGCATAGACACTAGGAAGAACAAGGCTATCAAATCAGGTGAGATCAGAGGCACTTGGATAGACAACGTCACGGGAGAAGAGGTCGATCATGGCCTGCGAATCGAGACCGTGATGAATGCCAAGTACCAACGAGGCAAGCAATCAGTCTACCAATACCTCAGGATGACCTCGATTGTCAATCCCCACGCCACAATCACACTTACAGTCCAAGACAAAGATGGTGAAATCATTGAGGAGGGGCACTGGGAGAGGACCACCGACAGACTGCCCAGAGTGGTTAAGGAGATCAAGCCGCATCCACATGGAATACATCTCGGTACTCTACAGAGAATGCTACGCGAAGCCGAGGAGAGGAAAATGACCTCGTTCCTGAGGCACAACTTCTCAGGCATCAGCATGAGGGCGGCCAGAGAAATACTCGAGAAGGCCGGGTTGGACGAGAGCAGACAGCCGCGTCGAATCAGAACGGAGGAGGCTCAACTCATCGTGAATTCCTTCCAGAAAGTGAAGGTCCTCAATCCACCCACCGATTGTCTGTCGCCTATCGAGGACCTCCTAATCAAGAAGGGGCTGTCCAAGGCGATTGATTCTCGCTTCGCATCCACCGCCACAAGAGAGCCCCAAGTCACACAGGGAAATCCGTTCCAAGTCGAGGTCGGTTTGGTGTTTGGTGGTGACCTCAACGCCGACAGCCCAATTGAGATTCTCAGATTCGCCAATCGAGTTCCTCTGATGTACCAGCAAGGCGGGTGCCTTCTGACTAAAGCGTTGGAATCAGTAGATTGGAAGAGATACGGGTTGGAACAGCCCGGCGGTCGCGGAATCCCCAAGGGCCCCGCCGCGGTACTCGTTCACCTCGCTTCGACCAACGTGCAATTCACCAGCGAGGCAAAGGAAGCCGTGGCAGCTAACGAGGAGGTCTTAGAGGAGATCAGGAGGGCCCTGCTAGAGGTCGGGCGTGGATTGAAGAATCATCTGAAGAAGAGTTCGCAACGCAAGAAGGCGCAAGAGAAGTTTGAGTTGATCAACGTCATACTTCCGGAGATATCAAAAAAATCCTCTCAACTACTCGGCAGGGAAGAGCCCGATCTCGCTCCCATCATCACCCAGATCATGAACGCTGTTTTCTGCGAGGAGGAGCTCGGTTGGGACAAAGAGCGAAAGCTCGCCACTTGTGAGATAACCGTGTTCAACTACACAGCTAGGGCCCGTGCATACACTATTCTAGCCAAGTGGCCTGAAAGTGATTCTGTTGCTATGAAGGAAAATCCGATGGGAGGCAGAAAGGAGGCCCATGGGTTGTGGGCCTGGAGGCTCGATACGCTGAACCCAGGCGCTTCGGCCACCATCTCATTCTCACTCTCAGGACTCGGCAGGGGCGATTGGGGCGATACAGACATCTTCTTCCGTGGCAATGGAGACATAATAGGAGCCACCAAGATTGATGAGAAACTATTGGAGGAACTGAGGAACAGAGAGGCCTTGCGTGCTGCTGAAGAAGAGGTTCGGAGCAAGGATGACCCCGTGATAGATGGTCTCGCTGAGAGAGCCGAAGACCCACTGCAGGACCCTGCGCGTGAGAAGATATTCGACATGGGGTCGTTAGCGCCTGATCAGGAGGTGGTCGAATGAGTTTCTCCAGCAGAAAGAAGTCGAAAGAGGAGGTGATTCAGGCGCTGCACGGAGTCGCCTCAGAGATGCACGACAAGATGGTGAAGGGGGTCCCTCCAACCATGACGCTACCGGTGCGCTCGAAGAGCAACATCGGATTCGACCAGAAGCTCGGGGTCTACAAGTACGGAAAGAAGAAGACCGTGCGAGATGCGACAAGCCTCGGCTCCGCTAGGCAGCTTCTCCGTTCACTGCATGTCACGGAGTTCGTCGAACAGATGATTCATGCCGGCAAGACTTCTACCCTCAGGGAGATGTACTACATCTCCGAAGGCTGGGGTAACGGGAAGTTCCACTCCCAGAATGAGAGCAACAACCTTGCTGAGGATTTGGAGATAATAACCAAGTGCCTGCGTGAGGACTTTCGACTCAGACCGGAGGACGACGGTGCTAGAATAATCGGCAACGTGACTTTCGAAGAACGTAACCGCCGCGGAAACTGGATGCGCATCAACTGCCGAGACGATGTGGGTGACTCCGGCTATGGGGTGCCGTACAATGTGGAGTCGGAGAAACTCAGACTGATTGAGGAGGATATCGATTTCGTCATGGCGATAGAGACCGGGGGCATGTTCGACCGACTCATCGAAAACGGTTTCGATGAGGAGGCGCGATGTGCTCTGGTCCACCTGAAGGGGCAGCCCGCACGCTCGACCCGCCGGATAATGCGTCGGATGAGTGACGAATGGAAGAAGCCAGTCGTAGTGTTCACCGACTGCGACCCTTGGTCGTTCCGAATCTACGCCAGCATTGCATACGGAGCCATCAAGACGGCTCATATCTCGGAGTACCTCGCTACTAAGGGCGCAATCTACCTAGGGATAACCGCTGACGATATACTCGCCTATGATCTGCCTAGCGACGATTTGTCGAAGCAAGACTTGGGTGCACTTGAAGCCGAGTTGAGTGATCCTCGGTTCTCGACAGGGTGGTGGCAGCAGCAGATTGAGATGATGAAGGAGTTGGGGAAGAAGGCCGAGCAGCAGTCGCTTGCCAAGTACGGTCTTGATTTCGTCACGGACACCTATCTGCCGGAGAAGCTCGCTCATCCTGATGTGGGGCTCGGATACTGATTGAGAAGCCTGATAGCGCAACCCCATTTCCTCGAACCGTGGTAGAAGAAGCGAGGTTGTGGGCGAGGCGCCTCTCAGGCGCTGCTTTCCTGCTGTTGCTTATCGGCGTCATATCCTACTGGCAAGCGGAGGCTTCGATCTATGACAATCTGGATCCAGGTCAAAACCACCTCTTGGAGCTAGAGGCTGGGCAGAGCGGTGAGGTGTCTCTGACTGAAACTGGGAAGTATGTAGCCCTGCGAATCGAGGAAGGTGATGAGGCTGGGTTGAGACTAGTCGACAGCACCGGAGAAGAGGAGGAGGGGGTGGCACCGGGTGCCTTCGAGGCGGAGCGTGAAACTCAGAACGGAACCAGATATATCCCGGTCAGAGTATTCACAGCGGTTGAGCCAGGCACATATACACTGTATAATGACGGTGATTCCACACTGTGGCTGGTAGACGACGTTTCGGCGGGGGTCGCGATCTTGGAGAATCGGTGGGTCGTGCTGATGTTCCTTGGATGCTGCTTGGGGCTGCCACTTGGAGGGGTGGCTCTGTTTCTGGTTTTCCTCGATCGGAGGAGGTCTAGGAAGGGTTCCGCTCCGTTCATCATGCCTTCCGAAGGCAGGCTTCCTACCACAGACGAGTTGTACCGACAGCATAGGGACTCGACCCAAAGTGAAGCAGAGCAGAACGTTCCCGATCCGTTCCTGGGACAGGTCCCGGCCAGTGAAGAGACACAGCGAGAGGAGAGTGGGGCGGACTGGCGCGGTTGGGACGAAGGGTAATTATTGCCTCTTTCTGATTACAATCATGACAACCGAGGCGAGCAGTGAGGCGGCACCCAGGTATCCTAACATCTGACCCGCAGAAGCGACTTGTTTCCTCAAGTCGCGGGCATCCTGGCACTGGCCCTCGTCCGCACCGATTATCTGGCCTATTGTCCCGGCCTCGTCGTCGCATTCCTCTGCAATCCTCTCTTCCAAGTAATCATCAGCGAAAGAGGCCCCCCAAGACAATCCTAGCAACAGCAAACCTGCTATGACCAGGATTGTGACTAGTACAGTCTTGCCGGTTCCCATGACAGTTTCATCAGTTCGACAGATATTATCCTATGCTCAAGTTGGGTTTTTAGAAGGCCTTCACTACCCAACCTCAGGTTGGGAAGTCAGTGGTCGGTTTCGATGAGGCGCTCTCGATACTCGAGAACCCCACCCGACGCCAGATTCTGAGGCGTCTAGTGAAGGAGCCCCACTACCCCTTGCAACTCTCTGAGTTACTGGATGTGAGCCAGCAAGCGGTGGTAAAGCACCTCAAGGTCCTAGAGGAATCGGGATTCGTAGATTCCGAGCGTGTCCCCTCGGAGAAGGGAGGGCCACCGACGAAGATGTACAAGGTCAGCCAGTCATTCTCACTGCGACTCGATCTCGGACCTGACCTTTTCCGCGCGGAGCACAGGAAGATGCCCGCCGGGGGCCCGATGCGTTTGTCCAACAGACTCCCCAAGGATCTGGATAGCGTCGTTGACCGACTGGGGACCCGTCGTAAACTGCCTATGGTCGAGGCCATGGGAATTCTCACCGAGCTTGATTCCGCCCTGGAACGCATAGACGAGCACAGGGACGCTGTGATTGCGCTTCACCAACAGGTGATGCGCAAGGTCTCGCCGAGTATTACTGATCATTCTGAGTCTTACGAGGAGCGCCAACTTGCACATGCCATAATGAATCAGCCTCGCAGACCCTTGGACTTGGACACCTTCTCCCAGGGTCTCCGCATCCAGTCAATGCACGCTGAGGAGATGATGGAGAGTCTGCGCGAGCGCCTGATGCGCGACTTCGCAGCCAGCCAAGGCAGTCTGGTCGCCGCCCGAGAGGGTACGCCTCTGCCTTGGTGGTTGGCACGGTGAGTCTCAGAAGACCATGTCTTCTTCGTCTTCCAGATTGGCAACTATGCTACTCTTCTCGGCGAACCTAGTTAGAGCTTCCATTCTGCGTCCATACATCACCACGCCGACAACCCCGATCAGAGCGAAAGTGACTCCGAGGATGATGGCCGGTATAGAGTACTGAGCAATCACTTCGACGCCCACGTCTAGAATACCCAGATTGGAACCCATCTTCTTGGATACTTTCTGAATGTTGTTGGTCTCGTCGGTTTCGACAATGATGTTGTCGGGATCTACGACCACGAACACATCGTGGCTGCCTGCTTCTACCAAGTAGAGTAAAGCGATTTGGGGCGGGTCCTCATCGTTAGTAGAAGGCATGATTGCCTGGACGATTTGCCGGTAGACGATGTTTTCCTCCTTGCATCCGTTCCTCTTGATTTCGGATTTCGTCTGGTCATCAGCAGAACACAGGATGATATTGACATCGGTTGCATGGGCATTGCCGTTGTTGACGACTTGGACGTTGACGGAGAGCATTGCTCCAACATCGCCTCTGTATGTTGCTACATCAACCTGGAGGATACGCAAATCGGGGGCTCTTAGACGGAGTTCGATGATTTGTTCGTTGGTATCACAATTGGGTCGGTAGTTGTCCGGGAGCCCGTCTTTGTTCTCATCGAGAGTGCAAGAGTCATCCCAGACCGCGGTCTCATCGTGGTCTCCGCCGGCCTCGGCCGAGCCGAAGGAAGAGAGGACCTTGATGCCGATTTCCCTGTTGGCCAGAGCGGCCGCGGGATCGATTCCGATAATCACAACTATTTGCAGAGTGGAGTACGCAGGCATGTTTGGCAGGGTCAGTGCAGCGGTTTGTGCTGAGAGGTAGCAACCCTCTGCGGGTGCATCATCACCCAGCACCAGAACGATGCACGGCTTCTCTGTCGGATACTCCGTGTTGAAGTCCTCGAGCAGCGCGAAAGAAATCTGCCACCCACTCAGCGTGTTCAGCCCTGGGACCGTGTCCCAACCCCCATCAGGGGCTATCGTGTGGTTGTGCAAAGTGGGTTGGTCATCCACGTTGCCGTAATTGGTCACGTTCATGGTGAATCTCACGATTCTACCAGGGGCGGTCGTCTTGATTCGGCTCTCAACCAACGGGTCAACGTCGATCCTCATGTCATGGAACTCAACAATCTCGATCTGAAGTTCGATGGTGTCACGCAGCTTGGTTCCCTCATAGGCTTCCTCGCTGAGGACATGTAAAATCAAGGTGTATTGGCCTGCATGGGTCATCTCAGGAACGTTGATCCATATTGGAATCGTCTGCGACTCGTCGCGATCCAGCTCTTGGAACAGTATCCTCGGGACTTCTATGTCCCAGACGTGCGACCCCCCGAACGAGTCGGTAATCGAACCGACAGCAATGTCGTACCTGTCGGCTCCGTTCCCGATGTTCTCGACCGTAGTGTCCAATTGATAGGACTGGCCTGGATGTAATGCGAGTATGGTCTCGGGGACGGACGCCTCTAGGCTGTACTCCTGAATCACGTTGGTGAGTAGGACCACAGAGTCCCGCACACGCGGCGCGCCTTCGAGATGCGCCTTCACAGTGACCGAGTCCCCCAACCCAGCAGTGGCGTTGAATGGCGCGCACATGATTGCCGTGACTGTGAATGGAGTGTCGATCACGGACCAATAGCGCGGTGAGCTGTCGGGTATCCCGTTGCCCCCTGGTGCTTCGGAGAAGTCCAAATCGACGGTCCAGTGGTCGAACCTCCATGTCTGCTCTGAAATCTCCGGAGGTCTTTCCTCGGGGCCACCTGGTGTAGTGAATATCAGGTGGCCGGGGGTGAAGTGCTTGGTGACCAGTATGTCGAACTCAGAGCATTCTCCCGGCAGCACGTACTGGGTAGTGTCACCCAGTTGGAAGACGATGTTTCCGGTACTCTTTATCGAGACGTTGATCCATAACTCAAGGACATCGAAGGTCCCCTGATCGATAGACAGCACAGGCTCTCCAGTGGACCACCCCTTCAGATAAATCACGAAGGTCCCTGGCTCTTGAGAGGTGGGTACGCTAATTTGCAGGTTGCGGGTCACCGATTGATCCGGATCCAAGGATAAAGAAGTCGGGAAGGTAATACCCCAACCGAACGGTAAGGCCCATTCGACTTGGCCCTCTAAGGTGGATGGGTCGTAGAAGGCGAACGTGTCGTACACGTTTCCTGTATTCGTCACCGTAATCGAGAATATTGCGGATTGTCCCTGTTCGACGTCGACTTGGAAGTGGCTGGTATCGAGATTGATACCGTGAACCACGTCCATCAGCGTCAGAGTGAGTCTCTCGTCTTGTATGGCTGGGTCCTTGTAGGACACCGCGGACACCGTAATCGTCGCCAGTTCATCTGAGTGGGCCTGATAAATCGATGGAGCGCGGACACGCATGTACATCGGGATTACGTCTCCTCCTCGGAGGAACACAGGGGTGGAATCGAAAATCGGCGTGTGGTTCGTGGTGAAAAACAGGGAAACGGTCCAGTTGTTGGGAACGCCTTTCATGGTCACGGTGAATGTGTCTGCAACCAACTCGGCCGGCCCGGGGGTCGGATTCGAGATTGTCATGTTGTACAGGGTCTGCTCACCGGGCTCGATGGTGTGATAGTAGGTCTCGGACTCGTCGAGAGCGACCTCGACGAGGCCGGTCAGTATGTGCACGTAGCACAGCGTGTAGGAACCGCCGTTGCTTATTTCGCTGCACTTGTTAGTGTCTGCCCAAGCGACGTGGGCCCCGCTTCCCAGGTCATTGGCGAAAGCAGGGGGCTGGCCAAGGTCAGGCACGGCGGGTGAGTTCGGCCCCAGCTTGTCCGACACCCACTCAGTAACCGGGATTATCTCCCACGGGTCAAGGATGCCAACTGCGAGTGAGTTCAACGGGAAACCCTCAGGGTAGTCGTCGTTGGTGTGGTTCAGCCTAGTGTAGACGATTGTCTCGCCTTGGGTCTCGTTGTAGTTGTCGATCCAGGAAATGTGGACATTGTCGAATGAGTCCGTGATAATCGAGGGCATGTGGGAGTTGGGCCCGAACGGCCGGTCTGTCGGGATGCCGTTGATTCCCTCGACTTCGGATACGGCCGAATCAACGATTTGCTTGATCCCGTAGGTTGGCAGTCCCTCCTCGGCACCGTCCCAAGCGCCTGCACCCCTCAGTCGCAGGCGGGTGTAGTAAATCTCGTAATTGACATCGATGTCGTAGCCGTAGGCACGCCCGTCCATCCAAACGAGATGGGTGTTGCCGGAGGTGTCGACTGATATGGC
>Ga0257113_1000735_pt1 | contig 11083 bp, 7 predicted proteins | sample LP_taG_4_FD_191568 | JGI IMG/M metagenome (GOLD analysis project Ga0257113, IMG submission 191568) | Marine microbial communities from Northeast Subartic Pacific Ocean, Canada - LP_J_2015_P26_2000m | ecosystem: Environmental > Aquatic > Marine > Oceanic | place: Canada: Northeast Subartic Pacific... | reverse complement strand
GCCGTAGATGATCAGGACGCGCCGGTCGGGGAACGAGTGCTGCGCCGCCAGGGCGAAGGGCATGCCGACGCCCAGCGTGCCGAGTGGTCCCGGGTCCATCCAGCAGTTCTCGCGCAGGACCGGTACGACCTTGGACGCCTGGGCCACGATGTCGCCGCCGTCGCCGATGAGGATGGTGTCCTCGTCGATGAAGTCGCGGATCTCGGCGGCGAAGCGGAGGGGATCGACGGGGCTCTCGTCGGAGGTGAGTTGCGACTCGAGGGCCGCTGCGGCGGCGTCCTCGTCGGCCCGCAGGCCGTCGCTCCATTCGCCGAAGTCGAGGGACAGGCCGGATGCCTCCAACAGGTCGGTCAACTGCTCCAATGCGGCGCCGATGTTGCCGACCACGCCCACGTCGGCGGAACGGTTCTGGCCGATCAGCGTGGCGTCCATGTCGAACTGGACGATCCGGGCACCGGCGGGCACAGCGGCACCGAATCGGAGTCGGAAGTCGAGCGGGGATCCGACCAGCACGAAGACGTCGCATTCCTTCATCGCCTGGCGGCGGGTGCGGTTGAAGAACTGGGGATGGTCGGCGCGCAGCATGCCCCGGCCCATCCCGTTGAGGTAGACCGGGATCCGTGTTGCCTCGGCGAAGCGGGCCAGCGCTGCGCCTCCCTGCGACCACTTGACGCCGGTCCCGCCCAGCAGCACCGGCCGCTCGGCGGTCGCCAGGACGTCAAGTGTGGCCTGCAGGTCGGCGGGGTCGGGGTGGACGGTTGGCGGCGTAGCGCGGATGGTGGGGAAGCGGGTGTCGTCGAGCGAGGCGGGGGCCATGAGGACGTCCATCGGGATCTCGAGGAACGCCGGCCCCGGCACCCCCGAAACTGCGGTGCGCACCGCCATCTCGATGTACTCCGGGATGCGGTCCGTCTGGTAGCAGGCGTCGGCCCACTTGCTGATGGGGCGGATCATCCCGACGTGGTCCATCTCCTGGAGCGAGCCTCGGCGCAGGTTCGAGAACGGCCCCTGGCCACCGATCACGAGGATCGGGCTGTTGGCACGCCAGGCGTTGGCGATGCCGGTCACCCCGTCGGTGACGCCCGGGCCGGCGGTCAGGACGGCGCAGCCGATGCGCCCCGGGTTGAGGCGGCTGTAGGCGTCGGCGGCGTGGACCGCGGCCTGCTCGTGGCGAACGTCGATGACCGGGATGTCCTCGTCGAGGGCTCCGTCGAGGATGGGCATGATGTGGCCGCCGGTCAGCGTGAAGATGGCGCCGACGCCGGCGTCCTTGAGTGCCCGTGCGGCGAGCGAACCTCCGTGTGCCATGCCGTTGCCCCTCGTCAGCGCGCCCAGGGGGGAGGGCGCTTGTCGAGGAAGGCTTGCATGCCTTCCCTGGCCTCGTCGCTTCGGAAGAGTGACGCCGAGAGTTCGCCCGTCCAGGCGAAGGCCTCGTCGACGGGCATCCCGGGGACCTGTGCCAACAACTGCTTGGCGGCGGCGAGCGCGCCGGGCCCACAGGCCAGGACGTCGGCGACGACGGCATCGACGGCGGCGTCGAGTCCATGGGGCGGGACGGCCTCGTTGATGAGGCCGATCCGGGCCGCCTCGGGGGCGAGGAACCGGTTGCCCCGCAGGAAGGCAGCCCTGGCGTCTGCCGAGCGCATCTTCGGAAGGCAGACGACGGAGATCATCGCCGGGGCGACGCCGACCCGTGTCTCGGTGAAGCCGAACTTGGCGTCGTCGACGGCGATCGAGATGTCCATCGCTGCCGCCAGGCCCATGCCGCCGGCGACGCAGTGTCCGGCGATGCGGCCCACGTAGACCTTCGGCGACGTGGCGAAGCGGGAGAACAGCAGCGAGGGGTCGACCGGTCTCCGGTTGCTGCTGCCCGCCCCGGACGAGCGTTCGGACAGGTCGGCGCCGGCGCAGAACACCCGCCCGGAGTTGGTGAGGACGACGACCCTCACCTCGGGGTCGGCGTCGGCCGCATCGAGGGCGTCGTGCAGTTCCCCGACCAGTTGGCCGCTGAGGGCGTTGCGGTTCGCCTCGTCGGCCAGCGTGACCGTGAGGACGCCGTCGGAGAGGTCGGTCAACACGAGTGGCATCAGGATCTCCCGGGGTCGGGTCCGTCGGTGGGTGGGCCGGCGAAGGCCTGTGCTCGGAGCAGCCAGTCGTGCGCCGCTTCGCCCTCGATGTCGAGGTCCGTGTCGTCGGCGTGGCGGCGTTGGGTGACGACGAGGCAGAAGTCCTCGGCGTCGCCCCGGACGGCATTCGTGGCATCTTCCGGGCCCCAGGTCCACCCCTCGCCGGAGGGGGCCGCCAACTCGACCCGGACCTCTCCCTCGGGGACGTCCATCCGGCGGTTCACGTAGGACCAACTGCGGGTGATCACCCCCAACTGGGCGACGTGGCGGAGGCGATCGCTGGCCGGCCGGTCCAGTCCGAGCGCATCGACGATGTCCTGGCCGTGGGCCCACACCTCCATGAGTCGGGCGGTGAGGAAGGACTTGGCGCCCATCGACGGTCCGTACCAGATGACCCGGGAGTCGTCGGCGAGCGTGGTCGCGGCGTCGGCGAGCAGGCGACGGTTCGCCCGCCACGCCTCGAACACCCCGGGGGGCGACATCCTCCTGGCACGCCCGAGAGTGAGGTCGTCGACAGCGCCGTCGCCCCCGCCGGCGACGCCCATGAGGTCGTCGAGCGCCGTACGGAAGCGGTCGGGGTTGGTGATGGCGAGTGCGGCGGTGCCGTCGAAGTAGGTGAGGTGGGCGACCTGGTCGGCCACGCTCCAACGGGGGCTCGACGTGGGCGTCACCCAGGCCTCGTCGTCGACCTCCGCCATGAGGTCGTCGAGGGTCTGCTGTTCGGCCGCCAGGTCGGTGGCGACCTCGGTGACGTGCATGTTGGGACCTCCGGGGATCAGGCTCGGTGGGCGGTAAGGCCGCTCAGGACGAGGTCGAGGACGGCGTCGGCGGCTTCCTTGGGCGTTGAGCGCAGGGTGGTGAAGACATCGGGTCGCGAGAGGTCGCGGCCCAGCGAAGCCGTCACCCGGGCGACCGCGGCTGTGTCGACGTCGTCGATGTCGCCCCGCTCCACGGCGAGGTCGAGCAGGCGACGGGTGACGGCGACGAGGTAGTCGGAGTGCTGGTCGCTCAGTCGCTGGCCGGCGGGCAGGGTGGCGAGGTCGCGGGCGAAGGCCTCGGTGGTGTCGGCCACGGCCACGTTGGCTGCCTCGAGGTAGTGCCGGATCGCCTCGAGGGGGGCCATGTCGGAGTGGATGGCGTCGCGGGCGGTTCGCCCGACCGACCGCAGGTTGCGGTCCACGACGGCGAGCACCAGTTCGTCCCGGCTGGGGGCGAGCCCGTAGAGGGTGCGCAGCGAGCAGTTCAGCTTGGCGGCCAGGTCGGCCATGGTGAGGTGGGAGAAGCCCTCGTCGAAGAGTTCGACCAGCCGGTCGAGGACGTCCCGTTGCCGGTCCGTCAACTGTCGCTCGCGCTCATGGTCGAGCACGGGGTGGGGAGCCGGGACGTCGCGGAGCAGGTCGAGGAGGTCGACGGTCGCGGTAGCGGAGTTCATGCGGACTCCAGGAGCGACTCGGGGACGTCGACGACGCGTGCCCGCAGCCACTCGCCGAGGCTCTTGGCCTGGCCGTCCTGGCGGGTCGAGGCGGCAACACCCTCGCCGAGGAGCCTGCGGATCACGAAGTTGACCGACAGCAGGTTGGGCAGCAGGTGGCGTTCGATCTCGAGGTCGGCGGCCTCGGGGAGGAGCTGCCGGAGCCGGTCGGTGGTGAGGAAGCCGTCCAGCCACGCCCAGGCCTCGGGGGTGCGGGCGAACACGCCGAGGTTGGCGTCACCCCCCTTGTCACCGGAGCGGGTGCCGACCACTCGGCCGAGCGGAGCGGGGACTGTCGGGCCTGCCGGCATCTCGGATGGTGGTGCCGGCACGGGCTCGACGGCAACATCGCCCTCGGGGGCCGCGGAGTCGACGACGGTGCGTTCTCCTCCCAGGACCACGACGTGCTGGGGCACGAGTCCGGCGGGGACTAGTCCGGCGCGGTGGACGCCGAACGCCCGGGCGCCACCGCCGCTGCGGGCGGCGAAGAACCCCGGGATCGAGGCCAGCGCCAACTCGTTCATGGCGTTGGACACGCCACGGCCCACTTTCTGCTCGTCGGCGTCCTTGACTGTGAGGCACCACTGGGCGACGGCCTCCTCGTTCGAGGCGGGGTCGTCCTTGCCCGTGTACACGGTCCGACTGGACACCTCGTCGAAGTCCTCGGGGGCGAGGGGACAGGCCCGCCAGAAGGCGGCCTCGACCAACTCGGCCTTGGCGTCGACGTCGAGGCCGGTCAGGCCGATGGCGAGGTCGCTCCGGTATCCGCCGAGGCGGTTCATCGAGACCTTGAGGGTGGGTGGCGGCGGCTCGCCCCTCGTGTCGCTGATTTGGACCCGGTCGGGCGCCTCCTGCTCGAGGTGGATGGTGTCGAAACGGGCTGTCACGTCGGGGCCGAGGTAGCCGGGGGCGCCGATCTCGTAGAGCAGTTGCGAGGTCACGGTGCCGACGGTGACGGCACCGCCGGTGCCGTCGTGCTTGCCGATCACCGAGGATCCGTCGGCGGCGATGTCGGCCCAGGGGAACCCGGCCCGTTCGAGTCCGGGAATCTCGGTGAAGAACGAGTAGTTGCCCCCGGTGGCCTGCGTGCCGCACTCGATGACGTGCCCGGCGACGACAGCGCCGGCGAGGGCGTCCCAGTCGTCGCGTGCCCAGCCGTGGTGCCAGGCGGCCGGGCCGCAGACCACGGCGGCGTCGGTGGTGCGACCGGTGACCACGATGTCGGCGCCACGGTCGAGCGCTTCGACGATGCCCCAGCAGCCGAAGTAGGCGTTGGCGCTGATGAAGCGACCGGGTTCGGTCAGGGGTTCGCCGGTGACGAGGTCGGGGAGGTCCACGCCGGCGGCGAGGAGGTCGTCGAGGCGCGGGAGCAGGTTGTCGCCGTCGACGTAGGCGATGGTGGGGGAGAGGCCCAGCCTGTCGGCGACCTCGGCGACAGCCTCGGCGCATCCGTCCGGGTCGAGACCGCCGGCGTTGGCCACGACCCGGATGCCCCGGTCGAGGCAGGTGCCCATCACCTGCTCCATCTGTCGTACGAAGCTGCGGGCATAGCCTCCGCCGGGGCGCTTGGCCTGCGTGCGGGCGAGGATCAGCATCGTGAGTTCGGCCAGCCAGTCGCCGGTGAGCACGTCGATCGGGCCGCCTTCGACCATCTCGGCGGCGGCCGAGAGCCGGTCGCCGTAGAAGCCTGAGCAGTTGGCGATGCGGATCGGGTCGCTCACGATGAATCCTCGTCAGGCTCGAGCACCATCAGGGCGGTGCCGTTCTCGACCTGCTGGCCGACGGCCACGAGCACCTCGGTGATCGTGCCGTCCTCCGGGGCGCTGATGTGGTGCTCCATCTTCATGGCCTCCATGACCACGAGTGTCTCACCGGAGGTGACCCGATCGCCCGGTCCGGCGCGAAGTTCGAGGATGACGCCGGGCATCGGGGCGACGAGTCCACCGTGGACATCCTCGGTGCCGGGCACGGTGAACCGGGGGGCGATCCCGAACCCGACGGTTCCGGACGTCACCTGCACCCAGATCCGCCCATCGGCCCGGGTGACCCGGCTGACCGAGCGTCGGCCGTCGACCTCGGCGTCGATGTCGTTGTCGGACCAGCGGTGGATCAGGGCGGAGGAGGTGCCGTTGACGGTGAAGCCGCCGTCGCGTTCGGCCCGGTAGCCGACCTCGACCTCACCGTCACGGTGCGTGAGGACGACCCGCTCGTCGGGGAGTCGGGCGTTGCGCCAGACGGCGGGGGCGAATGCCAGGACTCCGGCGTCGGCCCGGTTGCGCCCCAGCAGCCAGAGGGCGGCCACGACGGCTGCCCGTCCGACCTCGTCCCGGGAGTGGGGTGCCGAACCGGAGGGGGTGTTGCGTTCGATGAAGTCGGTGGTCGTGTCGCCGGCGAGGAACGCCTCGTGGCGCAGCGTGGCGACGAGGAAGTCGCGGTTGGTGGTGACACCGCCGAGGTGGAGGCGCTCGAGGGCGAGGGCGAGGCGACGGGCGGCCTCCTCGCGGGTGGGTCCGTGGGCTATGACCTTGGCGAGCATCGGGTCGAAGTCGACCGTGACCCGGGAGCCCTGCTCGACGCCGCTGTCCCAGCGGACCTCCGGCTCGTCGGCGGGCCCGAATGCGTGGAGGGTGCCGGTGGCCGGCAGGAAGCCGTGGTCTGGGTCCTCGGCGTAGAGGCGGGCCTCGATTGCGTGGCCCGTGGATACCACGTCGTCCTGCAACCGGTCCAGGTGCTCGCCGGCGGCCACCCGGAACTGTTCGCGTACGAGGTCGATGCCCGTGACCTCCTCGGTGACGGGGTGCTCCACCTGGAGTCGGGTGTTGGCCTCGAGGAAGAAGAACTCGCCGGTCTCGTCGTCGACGAGGAACTCCACGGTGCCGGCCGACCGGTAGCCGATGCCTTCGGCCAGTCGGAGCGCTGCCTCCCCCAGGGTGGACCGGAGGGCTTCGTCGGCGAAGGGCGACGGCGACTCCTCGACGATCTTCTGGTGGCGGCGCTGGATCGAGCACTCGCGTTCGCCGAGGTGGATGAGCCCGCCGTGGGCGTCGCCGAGGACCTGGACCTCGAGGTGGCGGGAGCGTGCGACGTAGCGTTCGAGGAAGACCCGACTGTCGCCGAAGGCCCCCAGGGCCTCCCGCTGGGCCGAGGCCACCGCCTCGTCGAGGTCGTCGGCTGATTCGACCAGGTGCATGCCCTTTCCGCCACCGCCGGCCACCGCCTTCACGAGGAGTGGGTAGCCGACGGATCCGGCGTCGGTCGGGTCGTTCGAGGAGGGGAGGGTGGGTACCCCGGCGGCATCGGCCGCCGCCTTGGCTGCCAACTTGTCACCCATGGAGCGGACCACATCGGCCGGAGGACCGACCCATACGAGTCCGGCGGCCTCGACGGCCTCGACGAAGTCGGCGTTCTCGGCGAGGAAGCCGTAGCCCGGGTGGATCGCGTCGGCGCCGGTGGCGAGGGCGGCGGCGATGATCGCCGCCCCGTCGAGGTAGCCGTCGGGCAGGCGGACGGCGTCGTCCGCGTCGGCCACGAACGGGGCGTCGGCATCGGCGTCGACGAACACGGCGACGCAGCGCAAGCCCATGCCCCGGGCGGTGCGGAACACCCGTCGGACGATCTCGCCCCGGTTGGCGACGAGCACCGAAGCGAGGTTCACAGGCGGAACACCCCGTAGTCGGTGGTGCCCTCGATGGCCCGGTTACGGACGACGGACAGGCACAGGCCCAGCACCGTGCGGGTGTCGCGCGGATCGATGATGCCGTCGTCGCTGATTGCACCCGAGGCGACCAGGGCCAGGGAGTCGGCCTCTTGTCTTTCCTCGACCATGCGGACGATCTCGGCGTCGGCTTCCTCGTCGAACTCGAGCCCCTTGCGGGCGGCCTGGCCGCGGCGCACCAGCGACATCACGCCGGCGATCTGCTTCGGTCCCATCACGGCGACCTTGGCGGTCGGCCACAGGAAGGTGAAGCGGTTGCCGTAGGCCCGGCCGGACATGCCGTAGGTGCCGGCGCCGTACGAGGACCCGATGATCACGGTCAGGTGGGGCACCGTCGAGTTGGTGACGGCGTTGATCATCTGGGAGCCCTTCTTGATGATCCCCTCCGACTCGAAGTCGCGGCCGACGACGAAGCCGGTGATGTTCTGGAGGAACAGCAGCGGAATGTTGCGCTGGTTGCAGAGCTGGATGAAGTGGGCGCCCTTCTCTGCCGACTCCGGGTAGATGACGCCGTTGTTGCCGAGGATGCCGACGGGGTAGCCGTGGATCGACGCCCAGCCACAGACCATCGACGAGCCGTAGCGGGGCTTGAACTCCTCGAACCGGGAGCCGTCCACGGTGCGTGCGATGACGTCGCGGACGTCGACGGGCTGGCGTAGGTCGCGGCTGACGAGGCCGAGCAGTTCCTCGGGGTCGTGGACCGGCGGTTCGGGGGTGAAGCTGGGCGGCGGCCCCTCGTGGCTCCAGTCGAGGTGCGAGACGACTTCGCGGCACATGCGCAGGGCGTCCATCTCATCCTCGGCCAGATAGTCGGCCAGCCCGGACTCCTCGGCGTGCTTCTGGCCGCCACCGAGGGTCTCGGCGTCCGAGTCCTCACCGGTGGCCATCTTCACGAGGGGCGGGCCGGCGAGGAACACCATCGACTGGTCCCTGATGAAGATGTTGTAGTCGGACATGCCGGGTTGGTAGGCGCCGCCGGCCGTGGACGAGCCGAACACGACGCACACGGTGGGGATGCGCATCTTGGAGAGTTCGATCATCTCGTAGAAGAAGCGGCCGGACTCGGCGAAGTGGTCGACCTTGGCCCGCTTGCTGCGACCCTTGCTGTCCCGGTCGCCGTCGCTGGTGGAGACCCGCAGGTCGGCGCCTGCGGATTCCACGAAGCTGAGGTAGGGGATGCGGTTCTGGCGGGCGATCTCGATGGCCCGCATCCACTTCTTGGCGGCGTAGGGGGTGAGTGCGCCGCCGAGCACCGTGGGGTCGTTGGCGAGGATCACGCACTCGGTGCCGGCGACCACGCCGATGCCGGCGAGCATCCCGCCGCCGACGGCGTAGTCGGTGCCGTAGCCGGCGAGGGGGCTGATTTCGAGGAATGGGCTGTCCGGGTCGAGCACGTTGGCGATGCGCTCGCGTACCGGCAACTTGTCCCGGGAGCGCAGTCGGGCCGTGGCCTCGGGCCCGCCGCCGGCCTCTGCCTCGTCGAGCAGTTCGTCGATGACGGCGAGTTGTTCGAGCAGGTCGGCCCGGTTCTTCAGGAACGCCTCGCTGGTCGGGTCGACGGACGAGGGCAGGACGGAGGCGAGGGAGGTGCGCGGCACGACCCAATCATAGACACGGTAATTCTGTACCAGTCAAATTACCGACCGGTGGGAGAGGCGATTAGGTGAGGGGTCAGCTGATCGGGTTGAACTGGGCCGGGGTCGCCGGACGGTCGTCGAGCACCACCTGGGTCTTGAACATCTTGTCGGACACCCGCTGGTTGTCGTCGTCCCACAGGGGCCACAGGTAGTCGATGATCACGTACACGCCAAATGAAGAGGAGTTGATGAGCGACGGCACGAGGACCCGACCCACACCGGTGCTGCCACCGGGCGCCTCGCCGGTGCCGATCCTGGTGAGGCGGGTGCCGGCGACCCGCTTGCCCGGCGTCTTGCCGGTGACACCGTGGCGGTAGCCGAACAGCCAGACAATCCAGACCGTAACGACCAGACAGCCGATTCCGCCGAGGAGCATCTCAATGCCTCCCGTAAAGGGCTCGCCCTTGTCACTCGCATCCTCGGCGGCGGCAAGACCGATGGAGAGCACGATGACCGGGACGGCCAATACGGCCCCCATGATGAGGAAGTCGATGATCGCGCCCAGGACGCGCTTGCCGTAACCAGCCGGCTTCTGGTCCACGGTTGCTTCCTCGTTCGACGAGTCCTCAAAGGCAGACGTGGTCGATTTCATAGCATCGACGGGGTCCAACCCTAGAATCCTTTGGACCTTCTTTCGCTCGCCCGCGCTGATCCAGCGCCAGAAGCGCGTGCCATAACCGGCCGGCTTCTGGTCCGCGGCTGCTGCCTCGTTCGACGAGTCCTCAAAGTCCGACATGGTCGACTTTCTAGCATGAACGGGTTCCAACCCGAGTCGGTCTAGCACTACCGATCGCCTGCTCGTTAGGCCCGGACCGACACCCCGGCGGCGACGGTTCCTACACTGATGCGATGGGAGAGCGCGAGTGGGGGTTCCGGACCCGGGCACTGCATGCCGGCGCACGACCGGACCCGACCACCGGCGCCCGGGCCGTGCCGATCTACCAGTCCACGAGCTTCGTGTTCGAGGACACCGCCGACGCCGCCGACCTTTTCGCCCTCCAGAAGTACGGCACCATCTACACGCGCATCTCGAACCCCACCACGGCGGCGTTTGAGGAGCGCATGGCGAGTCTCGAGGGCGGTATCGGCGCCGTGGCCACCTCGAGCGGACAGGCCGCCGAGTTCCTGACTGCCGCAGCGCTAGCGGCCTCCGGCGACAACTTCGTCACCTCGTCGTCCCTCTACGGCGGCACGCACACGATGTTCGACGTCACGCTCGGCAGGTTCGGCATCGACGCCCGCTTCGTCGACGGTGACGACCCGTCGGCCTTCGCTGCGGCGATCGACGACCGTACCCGCTTCCTCTACACCGAGGTCATCGGCAACCCGTCGGGCGCCGTCGCCGACCTGGCCGCCCTCGGCGACGTGGCCGCCGCCCACGACCTCCCGCTCGTCGTCGACGGCACCTTCGCCACGCCCTACCTGTGCCGGCCGATGGAGCACGGTGCCGACATCGTGGTGCACTCGGCCACCAAGTTCATCGGCGGCCACGGCACCTCCATCGGCGGGGTGGTCGTGGAGTCGGGGCGCTTCGACTGGGGTTCGGGCCGGTTCCCGCAGATGACCGAGCCCACTCCCGCCTACAACGGCCTGCGCTTCTGGGAGAACTTCGGCGAGTTCGCCTTCTGTACGAGGCTGCGGGCGGAGCAGCTGCGGGACGTGGGTGCCTCGCTGTCGCCGTTCAACGCCTTCCTCCTGCTCCAGGGACTCGAGACCCTGCCGCAGCGCATGGACGAGCACGTCGCCAACGCCCAACGGGTGGCCGGGTTCCTCGACGGCCACGCCGGCGTCGACTGGGTGGCGTACGCCGGCCTGCCCGACTCGCCGTACCACGACCTGGCGCAGCGCTATATGCCGAAGGGACCGGGGGCGATCTTCACCTTCGGCGTGGCCGGCGGCCGGGAGGCGGGGGCCGCCTTCATCGAGTCGCTCGAGCTCGTCAGCCACCTCGCCAACGTTGGCGACGCCCGCACGCTCGTCATCCATCCCGGCTCGACCACCCACCAGCAACTCTCCGACGAGGACCTCGAAGCCGGGGGCGTCACCCCCGAGATGGTCCGCCTGTCGGTCGGGCTCGAGGACGTCGATGACATCCTGTGGGACCTCGACCAGGCACTCGGGGCGGCACGGCAGT
>Ga0257113_1000733_pt1 | contig 11123 bp, 9 predicted proteins | sample LP_taG_4_FD_191568 | JGI IMG/M metagenome (GOLD analysis project Ga0257113, IMG submission 191568) | Marine microbial communities from Northeast Subartic Pacific Ocean, Canada - LP_J_2015_P26_2000m | ecosystem: Environmental > Aquatic > Marine > Oceanic | place: Canada: Northeast Subartic Pacific... | reverse complement strand
TATGGATTGCCCGGTGGCTCCTCTATCGTCTTGGTGAAGATTATGGTGTAAATGCCACCCTGCATCCAAAACCGGTAAAAGGAGACTGGAATGGTGCAGGTGCTCATGCCAATTTCAGCACGAAATCCATGAGAGAAGATGGCGGAATAAAAGTCATTGAAGACGCATGTAAAAAATTAGAGAAAGCACACAAACGACACATTGATGTATACGGTGCACATAATGAAGAGCGGCTCACGGGGTTGCATGAAACGTGTAGTATCCATGATTTCAGGTATGGTGTAAGTGACCGGGGTGCATCTGTCCGTATACCTATGGACACAGCCCATGCAGGGAAAGGCTACCTTGAAGACCGGCGTCCTGCTGCAAATATGGATCCGTATTTGGTCTGTGCAGCGCTGGTTGAAACAACTTGCGAGTAATTTGAAAAATAGGTGTCTTTAGATACCTTAATTTATATTTGCAATAGTATGAAATACCTAAAGGGCTCAATTCCTTTTAGGTATTATTTATTGATCAAGAAGGGCTTGTAAACCAATTAAATAACTTTTTTTACCAAATCCGGCAACCCGTTTGATGCAAACATCCGTTATTACGGATAATTTGCGAAACTCTTCTCTTCTTTCAATATCACTTAAATGTACTTCCACTGTGGGGATATTTACAGAAGAGATTGCACCATGCTATTTTTTATAACGCCTAGTATAAATAATGTACATAAAAATAGTATTAATATAATCCAGCAATGCTCAGTTGTAAGGTTGAGAATTAATCCAACGATCTTGCACTATGTTTTCTCTAACGCCATTTCAAGATCATTAATGATGTCTTCGACATTTTCTATCCCTACAGATAAACGGACTAATCCATTAGTAAGGCCTCTTGCCATGCGTTCTTCTTCTGGTACTTCAGCGTGGGTCATTGTAGCTGGATGGGTGATCATAGTTTCCACAGATCCCAAGCTTTCGGCCAGCTGGGCTAATTTAACGGAATTCATTAATGTCTTCCCGGCTGGGATACCATCATGTAATTCAAAGGAAATCATACCACTAAAACCACTCATTTGTTCCTTAGCAACGTGGTGCATAGGATGCGATGCTAATCCAGGATAAGTTACCGATGCAACTTTGGGATGATTTTCTAAATATTCAGCTACACTTTGCGCATTCTCTGCGTGCTTTTTCATTCTGAGGTCCAGCGTCTTTACACTCAATAAAGTGAGCCAGCAATCAAAGGGGCTGGGTACGGCTCCAATAGTTTTCTGTACAAACTTGAGCTTGTCAAAAAGGTCTTCTCTATTTGTAATTACCATTCCGCCAATCAACTGATTGTGACCACTAATGTATTTTGTAGTGCTATGCATGACCAAATCTGCTCCAAATTCTAAGGGACGTAAAAATACTGGTGTTGCAAATGTAGAGTCTACTCCAAAAATTAGGTTGCGTTCTTTAGCGATTTTTCCCACAGCTTCTAGGTCCGTTACTTTCAGCAATGGATTAGTAGGTGTTTCAGCCCAAATCATTTTTGTTTCTTTGCGGATCGCATTTTTAACATTGGCAGCATTGGAACTGTCCACATAAGTAAAGTGCAAATCATAATTAACCAAAATCTGGTTAAAATGTCGTGAGACACCACCGTATACATCATCAGAACAGATCACATGATCTCCAGCCTTTAATAACTTTAAACAACTATCTACCGCCGCCATACCACTTGCAAATGCAATACCATATTTACCATTATCAATCGCAGCTAAATGATCTTCCATCATTTGTCGTGTGGGATTAGCAGAGCGAGTGTAATCAAACCCCTTATCTTTTCCGACTTCTTCAAGCACATAGGTAGCTGTTTGGTGCAAGGGCGGAAGGATAGATCCAGTGATAGGATCCGGTTTAATTGCAGCATGGATCACTTTCGTACCAAATTTCATAATGTATCCTTAAGTATCAATTAAAAAATCTTTTAAATATGAATAATGGGCAGGAATAGTAATGCTATTTTTTTCTTTTTCCATTGCTTTTTGCAGCTGTAGTGGTACTACAACTTTTTCACCGACGATAGGTTCAATCACATCCGCAAATTTTCCCGGGTGCGCTGTTGCCAAAACAATACCGGTGTGGTGTTCTTTCTTCTCTTGACGATATTTTTCTAATCCTAATAGTCCCACAGCCGTGTGCGGGTCTATCAGGTAGTCATACCTTGCCATTGTATTTCGGATAGCATTTTTCGTTTCATCATCCTGAAAACCCCAGCTTACTATATCTTCCCGAATAGCGTTTACACTGCTATTATAAATTTTTTTGATCCGATCCAGATTGCTGGGCTTGCCCACGTCCATGGCATTCGAAATGGTCTGTTTAGAGGGTTGGGCTTTGAATACTCCGCTTTGTAAATATTTAGGGAATACATCATTGGCGTTGGTGGCCGCAATAAAACTCTCTACCGGCAGGCCCATTTTCTCGGCCATGATACCGCTAGTAAGATTGCCAAAATTTCCACTGGGTACACTAAAAACTATTGGCTGGTCAGTGTTGGTCTGTTTCCAAGCCCAGGCATAATAAACAGACTGGGGCAGGAGACGGGCAATATTGATGGAATTTGCGGAACTCAGAGGGCGTCGCTGAATTATACTTTCATCTGAAAAAGCTTCCTTAACCATGTGCTGGCAGTCATCAAAATTACCCTGGACTTCCAGGGCAGTTACATTGCCACCGTAAGTGGTTAATTGTTTTTCCTGGATGGGGCTCACTCGACCCGCAGGGTAAAGGATTACTACTTGGATACCATCCAAACCAAAAAAACTATTTGCTACAGCGCTGCCTGTATCACCGGATGTGGCCACCAGTATGGTGATTTCTTCAGCAAGTAAATGTTCCATACAGCGGGCCATGAACCTGGCAGCGAAATCTTTGAAGGCTAGGGTCGGTCCGTGGAATAATTCTAGCACCTGAACATCCGCGGTCAAAGAGATCAGAGGTATTTCGAAGGTAAAAGCAGATTCCGTGATCTTGATAAGATCTGTGGAAGATATATCTTCGGATACGAAAGGCAAGATCAATGTCGAAGCTAGTTCACAATACGTCATTTCCGATCGAAAAAATGCAAGATCAAACTCAGGGATCAATTCTGGAAAATAAAGCCCTTTATCAGGGGCTAATCCATGAAAAAGCGCTTCTTTAAAACCAACACCAGCGCTCCTTTTGTTGGTGCTGAAATACCGCAAACGGTTCAGTCCAGGATAACCGGGGATTTTTTATGGATAGACGATGAATAAGCGATGCTAGTCATTCCGTTTTTCTTGAATGCCTCTACCATAGCAGATCCAACCTTTTTAGCCATTTCTTTTGAATCACTTAAGGCAAATAAGGCGGGCCCTGAACCGGCTATTCCACAGCCAATTGCCCCCGTATCCATAGCGACCTTCTGGACGATATGGTAACCGGGGATCAATTCAGCCCTGATGGGCTCGGCAAACAAATCGACCATAGACCGGCCCAACAAATCAAAATCAGCTTTGTGCAAACCATGGGTAAATCCAGCTAAATTTCCGGCCTGTTCCACCGCAGATTTTAAGGGAACCCGATTGGGTAGTATATTTCTGGCATCCCGGGTATTAATCACAAAATCAGGCAGTACGGCAGTGCTGAATAAATTTTCCGGTACAGGCAATTGCAGAATATCTAAAGGATCATAGCTGCGAATAAGTATAATTCCACCAAATAAAGCTGGCGCGATATTGTCGGCATGAAATCCGTCGGAGGCAACCGCTTCACCGGCCATTCCATGTAATAATAATTCTTCTAATTTCAACGGTTTACCCAATAATTCATTGACCCCCACAACTGCAGCTGCAGCACTAGCTGCGCTAGATCCTAAGCCACTTCCAGGCGGAATACCTTTTTCAATGTGTACATTAAAACCTTGATTAATTCCCAGGGTATTCAACAGTGATAAAATTGCTTTTCCTGCTGTATTATATTTTACTACAGTGGTTATGGTATCAGCTTTTGATCCAGAAAGGGTGATATCCACTCCTGGGGAATCTTTTAATTTTATTGTTAAAATATCAGCTGGTTCTGTAATGGCATATCCAATGCAATCAAAGCCACAGGATACATTCGCTACTGAAGCAGTAGCCCGAACACTAATTGAATTATTTTTCATGAATATATCCTTTATGAACCAATAATTCTGCCATTAAAATCCCACCGCCGGCAGCGCCTCTTACAGTATTGTGTGAAAGTGCCACATTGCCACATAACGTACATCAAAAAATTTATCTTTCTTTCTGGATAAAACCCAGTGTTGAGTTGTCAAATAGCAAGTTTAGAAGCTACATTTATTCTAAAAATAGTATTAACTTAAAGTCAACAGTCAATAAATAATTAATAATTATAACAGAATATATAATTAAATATTAATTTGAATTAATTAGTAGAAAACATACATAATCAAAGATATAAATAATCAATGAATTACAAAATTTTTTCCGGGCATTTTTCAGTAATAAATTTTTCGTCTGATTTTTTAATATTATTTAATAACAATAATAATAATCCAAAAGGGGTAAAAGCTTTGTAGCCTTAGGTCGAAGTTTTGTTAAACCCCCGATGATTGATCTCTTGGGGGTTTTTTTTTGATAAAATGCAAAATAGGATAAAAGTATAATGTGCGGAATATTCGCTTATAAGGGCGAAACCTATAATTGGGGAAAATTAAAGGAGTCTGTTGATCTTATTGCTTACAGAGGTCCCGATAATTCTCATTATGATAATATTGCTAATGACGTGTTATTTGCCTTCCATCGTTTAGCAATAATGGGCGTCACAATGTCCGGTGATCAACCCATGAAACATCCCAATAATAAATCTTTGACCCTGATCTGTAATGGAGAGATTTATAATTACCAGGAATTGGCAAAAAAATATAATTTTATATTAACTACTGGATCAGACTGCGAGATAATTCTATTTATGGTTGAAGCATTCGGGATGGAAAGAACGGTGAAAGAATTGGATGGAGTTTTCATGTTTATCCTTTTTGATGCATCATCAAACTGTTTATATGCGTCCAGAGACCCCATGGGCGTTCGACCCGGTTTCATTGGACTAGATGGGGGTGAAATATTCATATCATCAGAGGCGAAACCGCTGATTCCGTTTTGCAAACAAGTCGTTCCATTTACACCAGGCACATGGTGGTGTTCTGATGAACCAGATACTTTTCAACGCTATTTTACCTACAATAGTGAAGATCATCAGGATAAAGATGAAGGTGCCATTTGTAAGGAAATTAGAATACTGCTCACAGAAGCGGTAATAAAGCGATTTATGGCTGAAAGGGATATCGGGTGTTTACTTTCTGGCGGATTGGACTCCAGTCTAATTACAAGTTTAGTATCACGCCATTATACAGGCCCGCAACTCAATACATTTTCGATAGGGATGCCTGGCAGTGTAGACCTTGCTTATGCACAATTGGTTACAGAATTTTTAGGCACAAAACATCATCAGATTGAAATATCTGAAAAAGATTTTCTTAAGGCAATTGAAACTGTTATCTATAATATTGAATCTTACGATACAACCACGGTACGAGCTAGCGTTGGGAATTACTTGGTTTCCAAATACATTTCTGAAAATACTGATTGTAAAGTCATTTTTAATGGTGATGGTAGTGACGAAGTATGCTGCGGTTATATATATCTAAAAAATGCACCTTCACCGCTTGCGCTTCAGAAAGAAAGTAAAAGGCTGATAGAAGAAATTCACTATTTTGACGTCTTAAGATCGGATCGCAGCATAAGTTGTAATGGGTTGGAAGCTCGAACGCCATTTTTGGATAAAGCATTTGTAAAATATTATTTATCTATCCCGGCAGAATTAAAGATGTTTGATGGAGATAGAAGGTTAGAAAAATATTTGTTAAGAAAAGCTTTTGATCAACTTGATTATTTACCCGATGAAGTACTTTGGAGACGAAAGTGTGCTTTTTCTGATGGTGTTAGTTCACAAAAGCGGTCTTGGCACACAACAATCAAATCGTATGTTGATCTTATAATAAGCGATGAGGAGTACCAACGAGAGAAAAAAACAATCACTCATTGCCCACCACTGTTAAAAGAAAGCTATTACTATCGCAAGATTTTTGAACAATTTTTTGGGAAAAATGAACAGTTGATTCCTCATTTTTGGATGCCAAAATGGGTCAAGACGCAGGATCCATCAGCTAGGGAACTGACAGGTTACCAGGAATAAAACATTTAATTAAACATAGTTGTCAATTGAATAATTATATTATTTGACACAGGTATTTAAATAATTAAATTAAATTCAGCTTAGTAAAACAATTGTTTGTCTATCTAAGTATCTTGGTTAATAAGTAAATGAGCATGATAATAAAAACTGGAAATGATTTTTCGTCAACAATGGAATGCATTATATCCAGCGGTAGCGTAATTAGTTTACCAGTTAATTTTTCTTTGTCAATATTCCAGATTTTAAATATTCTGGTACTATTACTTATTATTAGCATTACCGTTCTGGCTGCCTAAGAAGAACAGAAAATTATTCAGGCGGCGCGAACGGTGAGATAAAATCCCACCAAACAAAGTCGAATAACTGGATTGTTTTATTAGGCACTTGAACGAGTTGAAAACATTATCATGGTATATGTTACCATAAGAGTTTGGCAAATGTGATGAGATCAGACGAGATTAAAAAAGGATTTGAAAGAGCACCGCATCGGAATCTATTATGGGCTACAGGTCAGATTGAAAGCGAAAGCAATTTTGATCGCCCATTTTCCGGTATAGCGAATTCTTATATTGATCTTATACCTGGCCACGTACATCTTCAAGAATTTGGAAAAGTAGCAAAAGAAGGTGTTCGGGAAGCAGGCGGAATCCCTTTCGAGTTTAATACAATTGGTGTCGATGATGGAATTGCCATGGGTCATATTGGCATGCGCTATTCTTTAGCTAGCCGTGAACTCATCGCAGATAGTGTCGAAACAGTAGCTGAATCACATCGTTTGGATGGTCTGGTATGTATTTCCAATTGCGATAAAATTGTTCCGGGCATGCTCATGGCCGCTTTGCGAGTCAATATTCCGACCATATTTGTTTCTGGTGGACCTATGAAAGCAGGTATGAACCAGAAGGGTCAAAAGGTGGATCTAATTTCTGTATTTGAAGGTGTGGGAAAATTCAAAGCTGGTAGTATTGATAAAATAGTATTAAATGATCTGGAAAAAAATGATCAGCCGATCAGTACACGACCAATTTCAAGATTCAGAAATGTAAAGGAAGTAAAAAAATGAAACAGATCTTAATTGTATATGTGCAAGATGAACCTGGTGTTTTAAACCGAGTTTCCAGCATGATAAGAAAACGCAATTACAACATTGATAGTCTTGTTGCTGGAGAGACAGAAAATACAGGTATTACTAGAATGACAATTGTTTTAAATGAACCAGATAGGACGAAACAATCTGTCATTGTCAATAACCTGAAGCGTTTAATCGATGTATATGACGTAGTTGATGCAACGGATATTGATTGTCATCTGAGGGAATATGCATTATTAAAAATAGCAATCAGTGATATTGATTCAGAAGAAATAAAAGCATTATTGAACAGTGATCATAGTCGAATTCTTGATGAGGATGATGATGTCATGATCGTAGAATTATCCGGAGATGAATCAACAGTTGAAAAGACGATTGCTTCATTCGAAAAATTTGATATTATAGAATTAATGCGATCGGGGAAAATGGCAATGGTATCAGGAAATGATGAAAACCATCAACCTGAATTAGTAAAATCTGATCCATCCTGGACTACACAGCGATTATCAGAAGCATTTTAATAAATCGATTAAATAACGCGCGGAGTAAAAATGAAAGAACTTGAAATCAAATCGACTCGCCAACAAAGAGAATACAATCATTAAACCAATTAATATCGCCTTGTTTGGATTCGGCCGCATTGGCCGTAATCTGTTCCGTCTATCCTATAAAGACCCGCGCTTTAATATTGTAGCTATTAGTGAATACAGCCATATAGAGACTCTGCATTACCTGCTGAGTCGTGACTCTATTCATGGTCCATTGGAAGATGACATTGGTCTGAATGGTGATTCTTTCGATATAGGTAATAAAAAGGTCCGTATTTTACCTGGAGATAAACCGGGCGAAATACCCTGGGTTACTCTGGGCGCGGATGTGGTCATTGATGCTACAGGACATTACTTGAAACGCAGGGAATTGGAAAAACATCTTCAGGCTGGTGCTAAAAGAGTGATTGTAACTCGAACGCCAGAAGATGACATCGATCGAATTGTAGTCAATGGAGTGAATGATGCTTCTATCCAAGCATCAGATCGGATCATTTCCGCAACTTCATCCACCACCCAGGTTTTGGCGCTGATGTTAAAAATTCTGCATCACCATTATACCGTTAAACGGGCTCTTATGACAACGATACATGCCTATACAGCCGATCAACCACTTGCGGACGCGGTGGGTATAGATCTAAGGCGCAGTCGATCAGCGGTTGAAAATATTATACCTAATACAACTGGTGCACCAGAGATCGTCGAGAAATTAATGCCTGAATTTGCAGGAAAGTTGGATGGCATTGCTTTCAATGTCCCCGTTTCAAATGGTTCCTGTGTTGACCTTACTACTGAATTAGAAATCATGCCTACTGTGGAAGAAATTAATCAAGTCATAAAACAGGAAGCGGAAAATGGATACGCAGATTTAGTCGGATATACGAATGATCCCATTGTATCCAGTGATGTCAATGGCCGGGAAGAAACAATGATATTTGATGCCAAAGCAACAATGATCACAGCAGAAAAATTGCTGAAGACGATCTGCTGGTACGACAATGGCTGGGGGTTTGCAAAAAGAATTCTTGATACAATACTGCTTTACGAAAATGAGGATGCGGCCTAATGCGGGTTGCAATTAATGGATTTGGCAGAATTGGACGGTCTATATTTCGGGTTTTGGATCATCGTAAGGAAATTGATCTTGTTGCTATTAATGATATCTTTGATAAAGGTGCCCTTGTCTACCTTTTAAAGTATGATACTGTTATGGGTCGTTTCCCGGGTAAAGTTGCGCTGGATGGGGACATTCTCAATGCAGGGCATCAACAAGTCAAGTTATTATCAGAAAGGATACCCGAACAATTGCCCTGGGGTGACCTGGGTATAGATGTTGTAGTAGAATCCACTGGTATATTCAGGCAAAAAGCCCAACTACAGAATCATCTGACGGCGGGTGCAAAAAAAGTTATTTTAACGGTACCGCCGAAAGACAAAATCGATTATATGGTAGTCCTAGGGGTGAATGATGATGGGTTAACAAAAGACCACAATATTATTTCTAATGCCAGCTGTACGACGAATTGTTTGGCCCCGATGGCCAAAGTGTTGCACGAAGCATTCGGAATTGAGCTTGGTGTCATCAACACCATCCACGCCTATACCAATGACCAGCGGTTAGCGGATGTTCCGCATTCAGATTGGCGTAGAAGCCGTGCAGCCGCTGAAAATGTTATACCAACCACAACAGGTGCAGCGCGAGCTGTTGGTAAAGTGTTACCGGAACTTAATGGCAAACTGGATGGTATCGCTATGAGAGTACCTGTCCCGGATGGTTCAGTTGTAGATTTTAATGTACGCTTAGAACAGGATGTAACTCTTGAAAAGATCAATGATGCTGTCCACGCAGCAGCAAAAAGTGGACCGCTTGCAAAAGTACTGGAATATTCAACTCTCCCTGTGGTGTCCACGGATATTATTGGTAATGAGCACTCATCTATATACGATGCCCCATTTACTCGAGTAATCGGCGGTAATTTCATCAAAACACTGAACTGGTATGATAATGAATGGGGTTATTCCAATAGGGTAGTAGACCTTATAGGTATATTGAATAAATTCGTTTAATATTGGTTATATAAGATTTTAAAACGGCAGTTCAACAATTGCCATTCAAACAGAATAAAAAAAGTCCTTCAGAAGAAGTTCTCTGAAACTGTCATTTAGCGGGACCGACGAGACTCAAACTCGCGACCTCTGGCTTGACAGGCCAGCGTTCTAACCAACTGAACTACGGAGTTTGTTGTCGAGAAGTAGCAATTAGCTAATTTGTAAGAGCTACGCGGTAGCACAATGGTAGCACTCTAAACGTAAAGAGGCTATCATGGCATCATTATATAAAAAAGCATCAGGCATCTATTACCTGTCTGTAAAATTCCAGGGCAAGCGGATGACCAGGAGTTTAGGCACTAGGTTTATAAAGACTGCCAGCGACCTTGCGCCGGACATGGAAAAGACTATTTTATTATCTTTGCTTGGCGCTAATGGGGAGGAGGCAAAGAAGGAACTCAGCTTTAAGCAATGCGTAGAGCTCTATCTTTCCGAGGACCATAACTGGAAACCAATCACAAGACAGCGCTATAGGTATTTAATGAACAATTATATGGCAAACGGGTTGCCGGACAATCCTACAACACGCGCAATGACAATCAGGACTGTAAATGCATGCAATCGCTGGTCCAAAAAGAAGAGGTATATAAAATCGTATACTTATCTTAAAGGAGGCTCAAACTTTGAAATGCGTACACGTGTATTAAGTGAACATGAACTTGCACTGCTTTTTACAGCGATTAAGGATAAGCAGTTTAGAGATTTTGTGCAGTTAGCTTACTGTACAGGTGCCAGGAGTGGCGAAATACGGTGTATACCGAGGGAAAACATCAAGAATGGATACATAGTGGTCAACGGTAAAACAGGGGAGAGGATGGTCAAATTAAACAGTCAGGCTCAGGTGATTATAAAGCAGCAGGATATACTTTGGTCATACAGCAAAGATTTTGTTTCACACAAGTTCAAGAAAGAGTGCAGGAAACTTGGTATTAAGGATGCCCGTTTCCACGATTTGCGCAGAACCTTTGGGTTAAATCTTATAAAGCAGGGAATGTCTATTTATAAAGTAAGTAAACTGCTGGGACATTCTTCTGTAAGAACTACAGAACAGCACTATGCCCCGCTGCTTACTGTGGAGATTGAGGATTTTGAGCTATAAACAAAAAACTCCGCTAATGG
>Ga0257113_1000732_pt1 | contig 11131 bp, 7 predicted proteins | sample LP_taG_4_FD_191568 | JGI IMG/M metagenome (GOLD analysis project Ga0257113, IMG submission 191568) | Marine microbial communities from Northeast Subartic Pacific Ocean, Canada - LP_J_2015_P26_2000m | ecosystem: Environmental > Aquatic > Marine > Oceanic | place: Canada: Northeast Subartic Pacific... | reverse complement strand
TTATAATGAATTTGTTAAATTAAAGAAAATTATAGATAAATCTAAATTTCAATTTGAAGAAATAGAATCATTTTATTATTTTCCAAGCAATCGATGGGACTTTAAAACAAACGAAGGAATGTTAATTAAACTTCCTAAAAAAAACATATTAGAGTCTTTGCAGTTTACGGATTTAATTAAAACAAATGTGCAATTTAAAAATAATAAGATTATAGATTTAAGAATTTCCGATCGCATTATTGCTACCAATGAGTAAAAAAAATTTTGACATATATTTAGAATTTAATTATTCAAAATTAAATTTGGCTGCATTTAACAAACTAAACAATCAATTAGAATACTATAAAGAACAATCATATAAACCCTATATAAATAGTGACCAAGAATTAAATTTTGATGAATTGCAAAAACTAGTAGAAAAAAATATTATTGAAATGGAAAAATCAATAGATGAGTTCGTAAAAGATATTTATTTAATTATTGAAACTCCTCAAACAATGTCAATCCAACTATCAGTAATAAAAAATAATGAAGGAAAAAATATAACTAAACAAGATGCTTTGTATTTAATACAAGATGCAAAACAGCAAATTTTAAAATCTCATTTAGATATCAGAATACTTCATATTATTGTTGAAAACTACGTATCTGATGATGTGGAATACAAGTTTTTACCATTAGAAAAAAACTCCAAAAAATTTTCAATTGATGTCAAATTTGTTTGCTTTCCTAAAAATTTATTAAAAAATTTTGAACAACTATTTTTAAAGCAACAAATATTTATTAATCAATTTATTTGTTTAAATTATGTAAAAATGTTTGATTCTAAAGATAAAGATAATGAGAAAAATATCTGCGAACTTGCAAAAGATATAGTAAAAGGAGTTAATAAACAGGAAGTTGTATCAATTCCAAAAATAATAAAAAAGACTGGTTTTTTTGAAAAATTATTCCATTTATTTAGGTAAAAATTGTATTTTCTTGTAACATTTATTGTTTTTTAAGCATCAAAAAAGAACATTATAAAATCATCATGTCAGTTCTTAATCAAAAAACAATAAATGAAACAATCTCTATTGGGGGTGTAGGTTTACATACTGGTGAATTAGTCAATATGAAAATTAATCCAGCTGGCCCAAATACTGGCATTGTTTTTAAGAGAACAGATTTAAAAAATAATAATTATGTAGTTCCTGGAATCTTTAATGTTAGTAATGCAAGTTTTTGCACAACAATTTCAAATGAATTTGGCGTAAAAGTTTCAACCATAGAACATTTAATGGCAGCATTGTTTGGTAAAGGAATTGACAACGCTTTAATAGAAATTGATTCTCAAGAAGTGCCAATTTTAGATGGCTCTGCAAAGGAATTTGTAGAAAAAATAAACTTAGCAGGAATAAAAGAAAGCGATACTCCAATAAAAATTATAAAAATTGAAAAAAAAGTTTCTTTAGAAGATGGTTTTAAATCTATATCCATTGAACCTAATAAAATCAGTTTAGATATTGATTTTGAAATTAAATATGAAAATCTATTAATTGGCAATCAAAGAAATTCAATTAAAGTTTATGAGACAGATTTGACAGAAATATATAACTCAAGAACTTTTTGTTTATTCGAGGATGTAGAAAAATTAAAAAAAATGAATCTTGCAAAAGGTGGAAGTTTAGAAAACGCTGTAGTTGTAAAGGATAACAAAATTTTAAATGAAGGTGGGCTAAGAAATAACAAGGAGTTTGTAAATCATAAAATTTTAGATTGCATTGGTGATCTTTATTTGTCTGGTTATAAAATTATAGGTAAAATTATTTGTTCTCAAGGAGGGCATAAATTGACAAATCAATTATTAAGAGAAGTTTTTCAAAATAAAGATAATTTTACAATTGTTGAAATAAAAGAAAAAAATATCCCTCATTCATTGATTAATCGAAAATACCTAAGATCAATAGCATAAAAGTTTAGAGTTTTTAATATTTTCTGCTAAAAATCTCAAATGAATATGTTTCTAAAATTATTAGTTATTGTTTTAATTATTTTTTCAAACTCTTGTTCAAAAAAAGAAGAAAAAATCTCAATCATTCAAGAAAAGGAAATACGTTTACAAATGATTGACGCCTACAAAGAAGGCGTTAAGGCTTTAGAAGAGGGCGATGTTTTGTTTGCTGCAAAAAAGTTTAATGAAGCAGAAATATTATTTCCCCAATCAGTATGGGCTCCCAAATCTATATTAATGGCAGCATATTCATATTATACTCAAGATTATTATTACGATGCAATTTCTGAGTTAGATCGATTTATTAAAAATTATCCTAAAGACAAAAGATTAGACTACGCACATTTTCTTTTAGCAATGTGTTATTATGAACAAATAATTGATGAAAAAAAAGATCTTGGTCCATTGTTAGATGCACAGACAGAATTTAAATTTATTATTAAAAATTATCCTAACTCTGATTTTGCCTTAGACTCGAAATTTAAATTAGATTTTATTAATGATGTCTTGGCTTCGAAAGAAATATATTTAGGAAGATATTACATTAAAAAAGAAAAATGGATTGCTGCAATAAATAGATTTAAGCAAGTAGTTGAACATTATGATTCTACTGCATACGTTGAAGAAGCATTACATAGATTAGTTGAGCTACATTATAGATTGGGACTTTTGGATGAGTCAAAAAAATACGCAAACTTACTTGGTTATAACTATCAATCTAGTAAATGGTATGAAGCGTCATATAGTATTTTTAATAAGGATTATGAAAGTTCAGCTAAAAAAATTAAAAAAAAAAAGGGGAATTTTATAATTAGAAAATTTAAATCACTTTTCGAACAGTAATGAACGGTATTTTAATGAAAAAAGATTATTTAAATAAAGTAAAATTACTAAATAAATATAATAAATTTTACTATGATAAAAGTAATCCAATTGTAAGCGATCAAGAATATGATGATTTAAAATTAGACATATCTAAAATTGAAAAAAAATACCCAAATTTAATAAGTAAAGAATCTCCATCTTTAAAAGTCGGATTTAAACCTTCAAAAAATTTTAAAAAAATTAAACATAAAATTCCAATGCTTTCTTTAGGGAATGCATTTAATGAAGAAGATTTAGTAAATTTTGAAAAAAAAATTTTAAATTTTTTAAGCCTAGGTAAATCAAAAGAAGTTGAGTACAGCGCAGAACCTAAAATTGATGGAGTATCAGCTTCATTAATTTATAAAAATGGAAAATTCACACAGGGCCTGTCAAGAGGAGATGGCACAGAAGGTGAAGATATAACTCAGAATTTGATGACTATACAAGATATACCAAAAATAATAAAAGCAAAAAATTTTCCATCAGAAATTGATATTCGAGGAGAAGTATTCATTCAAAATGACGATTTTTTAAAGCTCAATAATGATTTTGCTAATCCAAGAAATGCAGCATCAGGATCTTTAAGACAAAAAGATTCTAAAGTTACAAGTAAAATTCCATTAAAATTTATAGCTTATACATATGGATATGCAAAAAATTTAAATGTTAATTCTCAATCTGAGTTTTTAAATAATCTAAATTTATGGGGATTTAAAATAAATCAATTTAATGAAATTATTAAGGGAGTTCATAATTTAGTTTTACATCATAAGAATTTAGAGGAAAAAAGAAAAGAAATTCAATTTGATATTGATGGAATTGTTTACAAAGTAAATAATTTTGAATTACAAAAAAGATTAAGTTTTGCAGCAAATGCCCCACGATGGGCAATTGCACATAAATTTTCAACAAATAAATCAATTTCAGAAATTTTAAATATTGAAATTCAAGTTGGAAGAACAGGCGCCCTAACGCCAGTTGCCAAAATAAAACCAGTTAATATTGGAGGTGTGACGGTATCAAATGCAACACTTCACAATGAAGATGAAATAATAAGAAAAGATATTAGAGTCGGAGATACCGCTATTATTGAAAGAGCAGGAGATGTTATACCGCATGTTATTTCAGTTAATTTACAAAAAAGAAAAAAAGGATCAAAAAAATTTATTTTTCCAAAAAACTGCCCATCATGTGGATCACCAACCGTAAAAGATTTTAATGAGATAACAAAGAAAAAAGATGCTGTTAGAAGATGCGTTAGTGAGGGATTTGAATGTAAAAAAATTGCTATAGAAAAAATGAAACATTTTGTTTCGAAAGAAGCTTTTAATATTGAGGGATTTGGAAAAAAAATTATAGAAAATTTTTGGGCAATTAAATTAATAAAGTTCCCACAAGATATTTTTCAACTAAATTATAATAAAATTAAAGATTTAGAAGGATGGGGAGATTTATCAGTTTCAAATTTAAAATATTCAATTGATAATTCAAAAAAAATTACATTAGACAGACTGATTTATGCATTGGGTATAAGACATATTGGACAGGAAAACGCAAAACTTTTAGCAAGACATTTAAGATCTTTAGATAATTTTTTTAAATTATCCACTAATAAGAATATGCACGAACTAGTAAATATTGATGGAATTGGAGAAACTCAAATAAAATCAATTAAAAATTTTTTTTCTAATAAAATTAATTTACAAATTTTATCAGAACTTAAAAAAATTCTTAAAATAAGTAATGCTGCTACAATTAATCAATCTGGAATTTTGAAAAATAAGACTTTTATGTTGACTGGCAAACTACGAGAAATGAGTAGAGCAGAAGCAAAATCTCTTATTGAGCAGAACTCAGGAAAAATAATTAGTAACGTAAATAAAAAACTTGATTATTTAATTGTAGGAGAAAAACCCACAATGAAAAAAGTTGATAGTGCAAAAAAAATAAATATTAATGTAATTAACCAAGATGAATGGATAAAAATGCTAGATAAGACTAGCTAACCATTTTTTTTCTTTTTTATTTAAAAATTTTGAGTGGCCAGCATAAACATCCAAGTGATATCTGAACAAATAATCTTTTTCACCTTTATTTAGCAAGTTGTGATTAATTAAATCTTTCTCTATTGGTGCCAATGTTAAATTTTCAAATTGTAATTTTTTCTTATTTTTTTTTATATACATTAAATTTTCTAATCTAATTCCATAATGACCTTTTTTATAATAACCTGGTTCATTGCTTATAACCATACCCTCTTGAAGTTTGACTGTATTATATTTTGATATAGATTGTGGTCCTTCGTGTACATTTGAGAAGAAACCAACTCCATGCCCAGTGCCATGTGCATAATCAAGACCATCTTTTTTTAAAAACTGCCTTGCCCTCACATCTATTTGTTTGCCACTCTTAAATCTTTTTAAATTAGTTTTTGCAACAGCGATATGACCTTTTAGCACTTTAGTAAATACATCTTTAATAGATTTTGGTTGCTTTGAAAAACAAATTGTTCTCGTTACATCTGTTGTTCCAAACTTATATTGTCCACCGGAATCACACAAAAATAAATCATTTTTTTTGATAGTTTTGTTAGATTTTTTTAATGCTCTATAGTGAACAATGGCACCATTAGAACCTGTGCCAGCTATAGTATTAAAACTAGGAAATAAATAATTTTTATTAAGCTTTCTAAATTTTTCTAATTTATTTTGAGCATCAATTTCAGTTATTTTCTTTTTATTTATATTTTTTATCCAGTAAATAAATTTAGTTAATGCTAGACCATCTTCGATATGAGCATTAACCATATGTTTGATTTCAGATGAATTTTTAATTGATTTTAATTTATAGCAAGGATCGTCTTTAATTATAATTTTAAATTTTGATTTAATTATATTCTCATTACAAATGGAGCAAGACAATGGGTCTACGATAAATTTATTACCTTTTAATTTTTTAATTAAATTTTTAAATTTTTCAGGATTAATTATTTGATTTTTACCTAATTTTTTATCTTTAATTATTTTTAAGGCTTTTTGCTTTTGTGTAATTAAAAAAAGCTTTTTATTTTTTCCAATTATTAAACGACAATTGGGCATGGGGCTATTGGGATTATCTGATCCTCTGATATTTAGCATCCAAGCAACATTTTCTGGTGCGCTAACAAATAAATAATCTACTTTATTTAATTTTAATATATTTGAAATTTTATTTATTTTTGATTTATAAGATTCTCCAATAATTTTGTCTTCTAAAGAAAAAAATGGTTTTGTTTTATAAATTTTTTCTTGATAAATTTCATCAATCAAATTTTTATTTATTGGCTTTAAAATTATTAAATTACCAAAATATGCATTTATTTGTTTTTTTGTAAATAAACTTGGGTCAAACCCAAGAGTTAAATTTTTAATAATATTATGTGGTAGAAATTTATGAATTTCGACTATTTTAAATTGTTTTCCTGACTGCTGTTGTGCTTGAATAGTGTATCTTCCATCAACAAATAAATAATTTCTTTTTTTTAAAATAATTGCCAATCCTGCAGACCCATTAAAATTTGAGATAATTTTTAATCTATCTTTAACAGCATGCTCAGAAAAAAATTCATCATTTTTTGGAACTACATATCCATCAATTCTATTTTGAATAAATTTACTTTTTAATAGCTTGATTCTTTTATCAATCATTTAATTCTTTTTAGATATCTTATCCATCCTGGGCTACGAACTTCATTCTGTTCTTCAAAATCTTGATTAAATTCAAAATCTTCTTCATTTTTACCCTCGTTATCGAAAAAAGTATTTTTTTCCAAGTTTTTTTCAGGAAGTTCGTCCACAAATCTTGATGCTATACTATCAATCCAGTCCCCCTGGTAAAATCTATTCAATGAAAATGAAACAAAAGCTAATTTTTTTGCTCTTGTTAAACCTACATAGGCAAGTCGTCTTTCTTCCTCTAATCCACTATGTCCTTTTTCTTCAATAGATTTTTGATGAGGAAATAGACCTTCTTCCCAACCAGGTAAAAAAACAACATCAAATTCTAATCCTTTTGAACCATGCATTGTCATTAAATTTACTTTTTCACCTTCCCAATCTTGATCCAGCGAAGTTGCTAGAGCAACATGTTCCAAAAAACTTTCTAAGTTATCAAATTCCTTCATGGCACTTAAAAGTTCTTTAATATTTTCTAATCGATTTTCATTTTCTAGGTCTTTTTTATTTTTAAGCATTGCCGAATATCCAGATTCGTCAAGGACATTTTGTAATAATTTTACATGGTTTATTTTTTTAACAATTAAATCATTTCTCCATTTTTCTACAAATTTTAAAAAAAAGTTTAATCCAATTTTAGTTTTTGGCTTTACCAAATTGAGCTCAATAAGTTTTTTTGATGCCAATTCTAGAGATAATAAGTTTTTTTTTGAAAATTCATGAATTTGTTTAATAGTACTTTCTCCAATTGATCTTTTAGGATTATTTACTATACGATCAAAGGCCAAATCATCTTTACTTTGGTGAATCAATCTTAGATATGCAACACAATCTTTAATTTCTGCTCTTTCATAAAATTTAGTTCCACCAAGTATTCGATAAGGTAAACCAATTTTAAGAAAACGTTCTTCAAATTCTCTTGTTTGAAAAATGGCCCTAACTAAAATTGAGATGTTGTTTAAAGAATATTTTTTTTTTAATTTTTTTTCAATTTCATCAGAAATACCTATGGCCTCATCTTTACCATTTTTAAAACAATTAAGTTTAACCAAATCTCCCTCTTCCATTGTTGTTATAAGTGTCTTTCCAACTCTATTTTGATTATTTGCAATAAGATTTGATGCTACAGATAAAATATTTTGAGAAGATCTATAATTTTTCTCTAATCTTATTACTTTTGAGTTTTTATAAATTTGGTCAAATTTTAAAAAATTTTTAATTTCCGCTCCTCTCCAGCTATAAATAGATTGATCGTCGTCACCAACACAACAAATATTTTTATGTTTTTTTGCCAAGAGGTTTAACCATTTACTTTGAATAAAATTAGTATCTTGATATTCATCTACTAAAATATATTTAAAATTATTTGAGTAGATTTTATTTATATCTAAATTTTTTTCTAAAATATTTACACAATGTAAAATTAAATCTCCAAAGTCGCATGCATTTAAATCTAATAATTTTTTTTGATAAATTTTATATAGCGGCAACACAGTTTTTTCATAGATGTTTTTTTTATTTATTATTACTTGATCAGGGTAATAACCTTTGTTTTTCCATCTATCAATTATTGACAATATATACTTTGGGGCTAATTGTTTTATGTCTATATTTTCAGATTTACAAATATTTTTAATTAGTCTTGCTTGGTCATCAGTATCTATAATTGTAAAATTTGAATTTAATCCAGCAGCTGTTGCATGTTTTCTTAAAAGTTTTGCACAAATTGAATGAAACGTTCCAAGCCACGACAATCCAACAGCTTCTTTTTTAAGAATAGAGCTTACTCTGTTATGCATTTCTTTCGCAGCCTTATTTGTGAAAGTCACAGCTAAAACTTGATTTGGAAATGCTTTTTTTTCTTTAATTATATGGGCTATTCTAGACGTCAGTACTTTTGTTTTTCCAGATCCAGCTCCAGCTACTATTAATAAAGGTCCATCAAGATATAAAACAGCTTCTTTTTGGGCTTCATTTAAGTTTTTTAAATATTCAAAGTTTAACATTTCTAATTTATCATTATAAGTCATTAATCTTTATTTTATGAAAAAAATTAAAGTCAATATAACTGCTTTTAATCGATATCTAATTTCCTTTAGAAATTCTATTATAAAAAAAATAAAATCATTTCTCCTTTCTATAGAAATTAAAAATTTCATTATAAAACAACTAAGATTAATTCGTTTTCCTCGAGAAATAAAAAAAATATTATTTTTCTTTATTCGTTTAGAATTTATGCAAAATATTAAATTCAAAACAAGCGTTTTTAGTAGATATTTAATTTCATTAATAGTTCTCTTATTTTCATATTTATTTTATTTGTCAATACCAGTTTTATATAATTATGAAGATTTACAAAAAGATATAACAAAAAAATTGTTAACAGAATTTAATTTAAACGCTGCTCTTTCTGCTAATATAATTTACAAAATACTTCCATCGCCTAATTTTGAAGTATCAAACGTTATATTAAGTACTGATTCGGATAAAAAATTTAATGAATTTGCACAAATTAAAAAAATGAAAATTTATGTTTCCATAGGAAAGCTGCACAGTCAAAAAGAATTAGAAATTAAAAAAATTATATTTTCAGAAGCAAACTTTAATATTAATAAAAATTCATTTTATTATATAAATGATTTTTTTAAAAAAAAAATTTCTAGTAAAAAAATTAGTATTAAAAAAAGTAAAGCATTTTTTAGAAAAAGTGGTGATAAAAATGATGTTGTAGCACTATCTTCAATTCAAAAATCTAAAATATTTTATGATGAGAGAGATAATAATAATAAATTAGTTATTGATGGATCAATTTTTAATACTCAATATAATTTAAATTTTTTAAAAAATATTGCAAATCTAAGTTTAACTAATTTTCAAATTAATTTTAAAAAATTAAATATTGAAATTAAAAATGAACATTTAGAGATTTCTGAAAATTCAAATAATTCAGAAGGTGTGGCTTCAATAAATTTTTTAGGTTTTAAAAATACAATTAATTATGAAATTAATGATGAATTCATTTTATTTGCTTCAGATAAAACAAACGAAAATAATCAAAGAATTTATTTAAATGGTAAAGTTAATATATCCCCATTTTATTATAATATTTATGTAGATCTAAATAGCATCAACGTAATTAAATTTATTAATAATTTTTATAAAATACGAAATTTATTACAAAACAAAATTTTACTAAATGAAAATTTTAATGGAAAAATTATATTTGATATTCATTCTGTACGAGGAATTAAATTATTTGATAAGGCAAAAATTAATATAGAAATTCGGAATGGTAAATTAATGTTTAATAATAGCACTATAACTTCAGAAAAAATAGGAAAAATAATTTTTTTAGATAGTGTAATTCATGAAAAAGATAGCAAAAAAATTTTTAAATCAAAATTTTTGTTTGATATAATTGATCAGAAAAAATTTTATCAAAAATTACAAGTTCCCAAATCTAATAGAAAAAAATTAAACAATATTTATTTAGAAATAGAAAAAGATTTAGATGTTGATGATTTTAAAATTAATAAGTTTATAATTAATAAAAAATTAAAAAATAATTTAGAAGATAAAACCAAAGACTTAACTAATTTAGTTGACATAAATGAAATAAACAATGTAAAAAATTGGATTGAATTAAAAAAACTTTTAAATAAAATATTTTCAGAAATTAACTAGGCTTGATCATTTTTTTTGGATCAACTATTTTATTATATTCTTTTTCATTAATTAGACCTGATTTTAAAGCCTCATGTTTTAAAGTAGTATTATTTTTAAGTGCAGTTTTTGCAATTTTTGCAGCATTATCATAACCAACTTTCGGTACTAAAGCAGTTACAAGCATCAACGAATTGTTTAAAAGTTCTTGGATTCTCTTTTTGTCTGCTTTTAAACCTTTAATACAATAATTAGCAAAACTTTTTGAAGAGTCAGCCATTATATGAATAGATTGTAAAATGTTATGGATAATCAAAGGTTTAAAAACATTTAACTCAAAGTGTCCATGAGAACCTGCCATTGTTATCCCATTATGGTTTCCAATTACTTTTACACAAACCATAGTTACAGCCTCACATTGTGTAGGGTTAATTTTTCCTGGCATAATTGATGAACCAGGTTCATTTTCGGGCAATATTAATTCTCCATACCCAGCTCTTGGTCCAGAGCCTAAAAATCTAATATCATTTGCAATCTTCATTAGACAAACGGCTGTCGTATTCATTGTACCTGAAAAGTTTACTATAGCATCATGTGACGCTAAAGCGGCAAATTTGTTTGGTGCTGTTTTAAATGGAAGTTTAGTAATTTTTTTTAATTCATTTACTATTTTTTTATCAAAACCTTTTTTGGTATTTAAACCTGTCCCTACAGCAGTTCCACCTTGAGCTAAAAAATATATTTCTTCAAGCGAATGTTCTATTCTTTGAATACATTTGCTTAATTGTGAGTGATAACCTGAAAACTCTTGTCCTAATGTTATTGGTGTTGCGTCCTGAAGATGTGTTCTTCCAATTTTTATAATTTTACTAAATTGTTTAGTTTTTTTTTTTAA
>Ga0257113_1000730_pt1 | contig 11149 bp, 7 predicted proteins | sample LP_taG_4_FD_191568 | JGI IMG/M metagenome (GOLD analysis project Ga0257113, IMG submission 191568) | Marine microbial communities from Northeast Subartic Pacific Ocean, Canada - LP_J_2015_P26_2000m | ecosystem: Environmental > Aquatic > Marine > Oceanic | place: Canada: Northeast Subartic Pacific... | reverse complement strand
CGAGGCGGCCACCCAGGCCCGACAGTCGCTGCGCTTCACCTGGACGGCGGCCATGACGGTGATCGTGGCGCTCGGCTGGGTGACCCTCCGAACCATCGACGAGTCCTTCACCTTCAACATCCGCAACTACACCATCGCCTTCCGGGATGTCCTCGAGTCCTGGGTGCTGCTGCCCATGCGCGACGCCTTCCTCACCATTCCATGGGTGGGCCTCGTCCTGCTCTTCGGTGTGATCGGATACTTCATCAACGGTCGCCGACCAGCCCTATTGGCCGCAGGCATGATCGCCTTCATCTCCCTCGCCGGGTTCTGGTGGCAGGCCATGTGGAACTTCTACCAGCTGACCTTCGCGGTGTTGCTGGCCATCATCTTCGGCGTTCCGTTCGGGATCTGGGCAGCGACCACGGCGCGACGCAACGCGGTGGTACAGGTGATCCTCGATTTCTTCCAGACCTTCCCGTCGTTCGTCTACCTGTTCCCAGCCATCATGTTCTTCGGCGTCTCCGAAACGGCGATCATCGTCGCCGTGGTCCTCTCCGCATCCGTGCCGGCCATCCGCTACACGATCTTCGGCATCCAGAACGTGCCGAAGCCGCTGATCGAAGCGTCCACAATGGCTGGCTGCACCCGGCGGCAGACCCTCTGGAAGGTGAAGTTGCCCATGGCAATACCGGAGATCATGCTCGGCATCAACCAGACGATCATGTTCGGCCTCTTCATGGTGATGATCGCCGGACTCATCAAGACCACCGGACTGGCCCGGGAGCTCATCGAGGCCCAGCCCAACATCGACAGCGGTCGGGCCATCGTTGCCGGCATCGCCGTGGCCTGCATCGGCATGTCAATCGACCTGCTCATCTCCGAGTGGTCCGACAAGCGCAAGAAGCAACTCGGCCTGATCGAGGCCTAGACAGCCACGCTCCGCCTCGCCAGCCAACCCCAACAGACCAACCGGAGCACCACAATGACCCGCGTCGCCATCATCGGAGCCGGTCCCAGCGGCCTGGCCCAACTACGTGCCTTCGCCTCAGCCGAAACCGGCGGCACCGAGATCCCCGAAATCGTCTGCTACGAGAAGCAGGACGACTGGGGAGGCCTCTGGAACTACACGTGGCGCACGGGGGTGGACGAGTACGGCGAGTCGGTCCACGGGTCCATGTACAGGTACCTGTGGTCCAACGGCCCCAAGGAATGCCTCGAGTTCGCCGACTACGGATTCGAGGAACACTTCGGAAAGCCCATCGCCTCCTATCCCCCGCGGGAGGTCCTCTGGGACTACATCAAGGGCCGCGTCCAGAAGAGCGACGTGAGGCGGTTCATCCGGTTCCGCACCGCTGTGAGAAGCGTCTCGTTCGACGATGCAACCGGGCAGTTCACCGTCACCAGCCACGACCTGGTGAACAACCAGACCTCGTCCGAGGAGTTCGACTTCGTGGTGGTGGCATCCGGCCACTTCTCGGTCCCCGACGTTCCGCACTACCCGGGCTTCGAGAAGTTCCTGGGCCGCATCCTCCACGCACACGACTTCCGGGATGCCGTGGAGTTCTCCGGCAAGGACGTCCTCATCGTCGGAGCCAGCTACTCGGCGGAGGACATCGGCTCCCAGTGCCACAAGTACGGGGCACGGACGGTCACCTGCACCGCCAGGAGCGGGCCCATGGGCTTCGACTGGCCGGACTCCTGGGCCGAGGTTCCGATCCTCACCCACGTCGACGGGAAGACCGTCCACTTCGCGGATGGCGGGTCGAAGGACGTGGATGCCATCATCCTCTGCACCGGATACAAGCACCACTTCCCGTTCCTGCCCGACGAACTTCGCCTGGAGTCCAGGAACCGCCTCTGGGTATCCGGTCTCTACAAGGGCGTGGCGTGGGAGGCGAACCCCCGGCTCCTCTACCTGGGCATGCAGGACCAGTACTACACGTACAACATGTTCGACGCTCAGGCCTGGTGGGCACGCGATGTGGTACTGGGACGCATAGAGCTGCCCTCGGCCGCCGAGATGGCGGCCGACAGCGCCGCCTGGCTGGAGCGCGAGGAGGCCCTGGTGACCGCCTACGAGGAGATCGACTTCCAGGGCGACTACACACAGGAACTCGTCGATGCCACCGACTACCCGGACTTCGACATCCCGGAGGTCAACCGGATGTTCAAGCAGTGGAAGGACGACAAGAAGGCCGACATCATGAACTACCGGGACAAGGGCTTCCGATCGACCCTCACCGGCACGATGGCCCCCGTCCACCACACCCCGTGGATGGAGGCGATGGACGACTCGATGGCGACATACCTCCTGGACGAGGCACCCGAGGGCGGCGGCTGAGCCAGACCCCGTGGCCATTCACGTCAGATCGTTCTCCCCCGCCGACAGGACCCGTGTGGCCCGGCTCTGGGAGGCCTGCGGGCTGACGAGGCCATGGAACGACCCGTACCGCGACATCGACCGCAAGTTGGAACGGGACGCTGAACTCCTCCTGGTGGGCGAGGCGCCGGCCAACCAGCCTGCTGATGGCACGACGAAAGCAGGAAAGGTGATCGCCACCGTCATGGCCGGCTACGACGGTCACCGGGGCTGGATCAACTACCTGGCCGTCGACCCTGACCACCGGGGAGAGGGGCACGGCCGGGCGATGATGGAGGCCGCCGAAACCCGGTTGCTGGCCCTCGGATGTCCAAAGGTCAACCTCCAGGTCCGTACCGACAATTCCGATGCCGTGGCCTTCTACGAGGCGCTCGGATATTCGGTGGACCCGGTCGTATCGATGGGGCGACGCCTGATCAACGACGCCTGACCAGCGTGAAGCAGACCAGGGTCAGGCTGGCGAGGGCTTGGCCTGTGGGAGTCCATCCTGCGACTATGCCGACATGTGATCGCGCAGCCAGGGCTGCCGGCGGAGAGAGGGGACACTGATGCAACTGGGACTCAGCCTGGGCTACTGGGGCGCCCAACCACCTACGGACCTGGTTCCACGCGTGCAGGAGGCCGAACACCTCGGCTATGACGCCGTATGGACAGCCGAATGCTGGGGGTCTGACGCCTTCTCGCCGCTCGTGTTCCTCGCCGCCCACACCGAACGGATCCGACTCGGGACGGGAATCGTGCAGATGTCCGCACGAACGCCGACGGCCACGGCGATGCACGCCGTCACCCTCGACCACCTCTCCAATGGCCGCCTCATCCTCGGCCTGGGAGTGTCCGGGCCCCAGGTGGTGGAGGGCTGGTACGGACAACCCTCGAACCGTCCGCTGGCCCGGACCCGTGAGTACGTGGAGATCCTCCGCAGGGCGTTCCGACGCGACGACCACCTCTCCTTCGAGGGAGAATTCCATCAGCTTCCCTACGCAGGAGAGGGATCCACCGGCCTGGGGAAACCCCTCAAGGTCATGACCCACCCGTTGCGGGCCGACCTCCCGATCTTCATCGGTGCCGAAGGCCCCAGGAACGTCACCCAGACGGCCCAGATCGCCGACGGCTGGCTGCCGCTCTACTACTCGCCGTACCGCCAGGAGGTGTACGCCGACCAACTGGTTGACCGGCCTGACCACTTTGAGATCGCCCTGAACCTGGCCGTCACCGTCACCGAAGACGATTCCCCCGACTCCATATCTGGCGCGCTGGCCCCCGTGAAGGCCATGCTCGGCTTCTACATCGGGGGCATGGGGGCCAAGGGCCAGAACTACCACACGAAGCTCATGGCCCGGATGGGCTTCGAAGCCGAGGCGCACCAGATCCAGGACCTCTTCCTGGAGGGCCGCCGCGACGAGGCCGTCGCGGCGGTGCCCGACCGCTTCGCCGACGAAATCTCGCTGGTCGGCACACCCGACCGAATTCGCGATCGGCTGCACGCCTTCGAAGAGAGCCCGGTGACCATGTTGAACGTTGCGCCACGCTCCAGCGATCATCTACGCCAGGTGGCCGAGCTGATCCTGGCCTGAACACGCCGGTCGCCGATTCCGGCTACAGGCAGGACCGGACGCCAGCCACTGATTCCGGCTACGGGCGGGAACCGACCCCAACCATCGATTCCAGCCACCGATTCCCGCTGAAGGCAGGTTCCGGTGGCTTTTCAGGTTCCGGACCGTGGACGCGGTGTAGTTTGCGCGCCGTGCCGACGGGCCGTGGGGCCACCATCCGTGCGGCGGTATGCCGCGGCGTCGGCCTGCCACCGAGTATCGAGGAACTCCATCTCGACGCGCCCGGCGCAGGCGAGGTACGCGTGGTCGTGGAGGCCTGCGCCGTATGCCACTCCGACCTGAGCTATGTGGACGGAACATGGCCGACCACATTCCCGCTGGTCCTGGGCCACGAGGCCGCCGGACGCATCGCCGAGACCGGCAGCGGCGTGGACGACCTGGCCACCGGTGATCCGGTCCTCGTCTCCCTCATCCGGACCTGTGGCGAATGTCGGGCATGCAGGAGGGGACATGACGTGGTCTGCAGCGGCGAGTTCGCACTCTCCACCTGCAGCCCCCTGTCCGATGCCGACGGCAACCGCATCCCCCAGGGCCTCAACGTGGCCGGCTTCGCCACCCAGGTCGTGGTCCACCGTTCGCAGGTGACCCTGCTCCCCGACGACGTGGACCTTGTCGAGGCATGCCTCCTGGGCTGCGGGGTCCTGACCGGTTCGGGAGCCGTGACCAACACCGCCGGAGTGTCGGAGGGCGACGCCGTGGTGGTCGTGGGCTGCGGAGGGGTCGGTATCGGCGCCATCCAGGCCGCCCGCATCGCCGGTGCCGCGACGATCGTCGCCGTTGATCCCATAGCCGGCAAAAGGGAGGCGGCGAAGAGGTTTGGCGCCACGCACGTGTTGGATCCGACCGTCGATGACCTCGCCGCCGCCGTCACCGCAGCGACGGGTGGGCCACTCGCCGACCACCTGTTCGTGACGACAGGTGCACACGCCGCCCTTGCGGGCGCCATCGACATCGTGGCCCCGATGGGCAATCTGGTGATCGTCGGCATGCCGGCCGACGACTTCACCATCCAGGTCGCCCCCAGCTGGCTGGCCGCCGCCAACAAGTCGATACTCGGCTCGAAGCTGGGAACGTCGAGGCTGGCCGTGGACGTGCCGGCGTTGATCGACCACCACCGCGCCGGGCGACTGGACCTGACCGGCATGGTCACCTCCACCCATCCGCTGGCGGACCTGGCGGTCGCCTTCGACGAGGTACGCAGCGGCGAAGTCCTGCGGACCGTGATCCTGCCAAACTCCTGTGCAGGTGCCCGGGCATGAAGGTCACCAGCATCCAGACATTCGTGGTCGGCAACCCACCGCCGCGCCACGGTGGGCGGTACTTCATCTTCGCCAAGCTGACCACCGACTCCGGGATCGACGGGATCGGAGAGGCCTACGTGGCGACCGTCGGGCCCCACCTCGTGGCGGACATGCTGGTCGACGTTGCCGAACGCCACCTGATCGGCCACAGCCCGTTCGACGTGGAGTCGTTCTGGCGGAGGGCCTACGGAAGCGGCTACGCCCTGCGGCCGGACCCGACGCTCTGCGGGGTGATGAGCGCACTGGAGATCGCCTGCTGGGACATCATCGGCAAGGAGACCGGCCGACCCGTCTACGACCTACTGGGCGGACGGGTCCACGAAGCACTACGTACCTACACCTACCTCTACCCGGAGGACGAGGACGCATACGCCCCCAAGGACGGTCCGAACCTCTACACGGACCCGGAGATGGCGGCCGAGGCGGCCGTCCGGGCCGTCGACCTGGGCTTCACCGGGGTCAAGTTCGATCCCGCCGGCCCGTACTCCGTGTTCGATGGTCGCCAACCCTCCCTGGAACGCCTGGAGCTGTCCGAGCGCTACACCAGCGCCATCCGCGAGGCGGTCGGGAACCGGGCCGACCTGCTGTTCGGAACCCACGGCCAGTTCACCCCATCCGGCGCCCTGCGCCTCGCCCGCCGCCTGGAGGCCTACGACCCGCTGTGGTTCGAGGAGCCGGTCCCGCCTGACGACCTCGACGGCATGGCCCGGGTGGCCGCCGGCACCACCATCCCCATTGCCACCGGCGAACGGCTGACCACGGTCTCCGAATTCGCCGCCGTCCTGCGGGCGGGTGCGGCGTCGATCCTGCAACCCGACCTGGGACGCAGCGGCGGAATCCTCCAGGGCAAGAAGATCGCCTCCATCGGCGAGGTCCACCAGGCCCTACTGGCGCCCCACTGCTACTGCGGGCCCGTGGTAGCTGCGGCCAACATCGCCCTCGCCACCTGTTCGCCCAACTTCCTGATCCTTGAATCAATCGACCGTTGGGACGGGTTCCATGCGGACCTACTCGAGACGCCGATCCGATGGGAGGACGGCCAGGTCATCCCGTCCACCCAGCCGGGCCTCGGCGTGGTCCTGAACGAGGAGGTGGCCAGGGCGCACCCGTACGAGGGGGATGAACTCCACCTGACTCCCGAGGACGTTCCGATGCCGTTCGAGGAGGACCTGTGAACCTGCCAGATGAGGCCAGGGGCACAGTCGGACGGACCGTCGGCCCGCTGAGAGGGACAAGCACCAAGCCGATGGGAGGCTGACCATGGGCCAGACGCGCCGGGGACGGTTGAGCGGCCGATCCAAGAAACGGGACCCGGTCGCAGCACAGCCCCCGTGGAGCCAGCCCCGCATGCGGTTCGACCCGCTGCGCGCCGTATCCGAGGACGAGCTGGATGCAATCCACCGTGCATCGTTGCGGGTACTCGCCGAGACCGGCATCGACTTCCTGGACGAAACCGCACTCCGCCAACTGGCCGACGCCGGATGCGACGTGGACGGGAACCGGGTGCGGTTCGACCCCGAGCTGGTCATGTCGCTGGTCGCAACGGCACCGTCGAGCTTCACCCTCCACGCACCCAACCCGGCCCGGAACCTGCACATCGGCGACGACGTCATCACCTACACGAGCGTCGCCAGCCCGCCGTTCGTGACCGGCCTGGGTCGCGACCGTCGCAACGGCAACCGTGAGGACTACCGGAACCTGCTCAAGATGGGCCAGGTCCTGAACTCGATACACACGGTCGCCGGCTACCCGGTGGAACCCATGGACCTCCACCCGTCGGTCCGCCACCTGCACGCCACCCACGACATGCTCACCCTGTCGGACAAGGTCCCGTTCGTTTACAGCCTCAGCCGACAGCGCAACGTCGACGCGATCGAGATGACCCGCATAGCCCGCGGGGTGGACCAGGCCACGATCAGCGACGAGCCGTCGCTCTACTCGGTGATAAACGCCAGCACGCCACTGCGCTACGACACGGTGATGCTCCACGGCATCCAGGAGATGTCAGCCAGCAACCAGTGCATCGTCATCACCCCGTTCACCCTCGCCGGTGCTATGGCCCCGATCACGGTGGCCGGCGCACTGGTGCTCCAGAATGCCGAGGCCCTGGCCGGCATCTCCTACACGCAGGTGGTACGGGCCGGTTCCCCGGTCATCTACGGCGGGTTCACGTCCAACGTCGACATGCGATCCGGCTCCCCCGCCTTCGGCACCCCCGAGTACTGGAAGGCCTGCCTGGTCGGCGGACAGCTGGCCCGTCGCTACGGGTTCCCGTACAGGTCCTCGAACGTCAACGCCTCCAACAGTGTCGACGCCCAGTCGGCCTACGAGAGCGTCATCGCCATCTGGGGAGCCGTCATGGGCGGCGTGAACCTCCTCCTGCACGGCGCCGGTTGGCTGGAGGGCGGCCTCCTGACCTCCTACGAGAAGATGGTCATCGACGCAGACATCCTGAACATGGTGACCGAGATGCTCCAACCGATCACCGTGGACGACGCCTCACTCGCTATCGAGGCCATCGCCGAGGTCGGGCCGGCCGGACACTTCTTCGGAACCCAGCACACCCAGGACCGCTACGCCACCGAACACTTCCAGCCCATGGTCTCGGCCTGGTCCAACTTCGAGACCTGGGACGAGGGCGGCAGGCTGGAAGCCCACCAACGGGCCGAGACGCTCGCCCACCAGGTCATCGACGCCCACGTGGATCCGCCCATGGACGCCGCCATCCGAACCGAGCTGGACGACTTCGTGGACCGGCGGGTCGCCGAAGGCGGCGTAGAGACGGACTACTGAAGCCCGACGCCTGGACCATCCGGCACGACCGGTGCGACAGGTGCGACCGGCTTCAGCGCCGACCACCTACACAACCACTCAGCCAGCCAACCACTCAGCCACACAACCAGGGGCCCAACCATGAAGAGCACTGCACAGGTAGTGGTGATCGGTGGCGGCGTGGTCGGCGCCAGCGTCCTCTACCACCTCACCCGGGCCGGCTGGACCGACGTGGTCCTGCTGGAACGGCGGGAGCTAACCGCCGGGTCCACATGGCACGCAGCGGGCGGCATGCACACCATCAACGGCGACCCCAACGTGGCGGCCCTGCAGCGCTACACGGTGCAGCTGTACGAGGAGCTGGAGAAGTCCTCAGGCGTGTCGTGCGGGGTGCACCTCACCGGAGAGGTGATGCTGGCCGACAACGAGGACCGGATGGACTGGCTCCGCATGGTGCATGCCCGCGGCCGCTACCTGGGCATGGAGACCGAGCTCATCTCGGTGGCCGAGGCAGCCCAGAAGGTCCCGTTCCTGGTCGAGGAACACTTCGTCGGCGCCCTCTGGGACCCGGTGGGAGGCCACGTGGACCCATCAGGCGTCACCCACGCCTATGCCACTGCGGCCCGCATGTCCGGCGCCGAGGTGTACCGCAACACGTGGGCCTACGACATCGTCGCCAACTCCGACGACACGTGGGACGTCGTGACCGAACAGGGCACCATCACCTGCGAGCACTTCGTGAACTGCGGAGGCCTCTGGGCACGGGAGGTGGGTCGGATGTGCGGCCTGGAGCTGCCCATCCTCGCCATGGAGCACCAGTACCTGGTAACCGAACAACTACCCGAGATCGCCCCGTGGCTGGAGGAGACCGGGGGCCACGGCGTGGGAGCCATCGACTTCGGTGGTGAGATCTACACCAGGGCCGAGGCCGGAGGCCTGCTCCTGGGCACCTACGAGAAGGCATGCGTGCCCTGGTCCACGACCGAGACGCCCTGGGACTTCGGATCCCAGCTCCTCACCCCTGACCTGGAGCGGATCGCTCCGTCGCTGGCGGCCGCATTCGAGCACTTCCCGATATTCGCCGACGCCGGCATCAGGAACGTGGTGAACGGACCGTTCACCTTCGCCCCCGACGGGAACCCGCTGATCGGACCCATCCGGGGCCAGCGCGGCCACTGGGTGGCCTGCGGGGTGATGGCCGGCCTCAGCCAGGGCGGCGGCGTGGGCCTCGCCATGGCCAACTGGATGACCACCGGCGATCCCGGCTTCGACGTCTGGGGCATGGACGTGGCCCGGTTCGGCGACTGGACCACGCCCTCGTACACGAAGGCGAAGGTCATGGAGAACTACAGCCGACGCTTCTCCATCTCGTTTCCGAACGAGGAGCTACCTGCGGGACGGCCCCTGCACACGTCGGCGATCCACGACCAGTTGGATGCGGCGAATGCTGTCTGGGGAGCGAGCTACGGCCTCGAGTATCCGCTGTGGTTCCAGCGGCCGGGAGCCGAAGCGGTGGAGCAGGTCACGTTCCACCGGTCCAACGCCTTCGACGTGGTCGCCGAGGAGGTCCATGCGACACGCACGGGGGTGGGCCTTCTGGAGACCACCGGCTTCGCCAAGCACGAGTTCACCGGCCCGGGCGCCCGCGCCTTCCTGGAACGGACCATGGCCAACCGCATACCGGAACCCGGTCGGATGGCCCTCACTCCCATGCTCAACCATCAGGGCATGCTGATCGGTGACTTCACGGTTGCGACCATCTCCACGACGACCGACCCGACCAATGGGTCCGAGGGCCCGGAGAGGTTCCTGGTCTTCGGGTCGGGAGCCGCCGAGGGCCATCACGAGCGTTGGTTCCGATCGCAGCTCCCGCACACCGGCGACCGGGTGGCCTACCGACCGCTCTCCCATGAGATGGCAGGACTCTCCATCTCCGGTCCGGCGGCCCGCCAGGTGCTTGCGTCGCTGACCGACATGGATGTCTCCAACGACTCCTTCCGGTTCCTGGACGTGCGCAGGATGGACCTGGGAATGGTCCCGGCGCTCGTGGCCCGGATCAGCTTCACCGGCGACCTGGGCTACGAGTTCTGGGTCCCGGCCTCCCTCCAGCAACGATTGTTCCAACTGCTCACCGAAGCCGGGGAACCCCACGGGATGCGGCTGTTCGGGCTGAGGGCACTGGATTCGATGCGCTTCGACAAGGGCTTCGGTGCCTGGGCGAGCGAGTACCGGCCCGTCTACACGCCGTGGGAGGCTCGCATGGACCGGTTCGTGAAGCTGGACAAGGGCGATTTCATCGGACGGGAAGCCGCTGCTGCCTCGCTGGCCGCCGGCCCCGAGCGACGGCTCTGCCTACTCGACGTCGACGTCGACGGTGCCGACGCCCTGGGCGACGAGCCCATCTGGCACGACGGGGAGGTCGTGGGTTGGGTCACGTCGGGCGGCTACGCCCACTGGTCGGAGGTCTCGTGTGCCCTCGGATACCTGCCGGTCGCCCTGACCGGAACCGACTCACCGTCCACGGGCTTCGAGGTGGAGGTGCTGGGTGTCCGGCGGGCCGCCACCCGCCTGGACGAGCCGTTGTTCGACCCCTCGGGTTCGCGCATGCGATCCTGAAGCCCACCGACCCGACACCGCCAGACAAGACGAAGCCACCAGGAAGAACAGGACCCTCGAAGCCATGATCAGGTTCCGAACACGGACGCAGCCACGATCCTGGCCGCAGGCACGACCATGTGACCCGGACCGGCGCGGCACGGAGCGTGCAACACCATGAGCGGCCACCCGACCGTCAGGGACGACCCCGACGATGTGATGGTGCGGCGGGCGGCGACCGTCGGCCACCGCATGGCGATGGGCCCCGGCGAGCCGGCCCTTACCGAGTGGGCGGCTGCCGGCCTGGCCCTACCGGACGAGACGGCGATGATGCGCTACCGACTGGACCGCATCGTCGCCCAGATGGCCGACGACGACCTCGACGGGATCCTCCTCTTCGATCCGATGAACGTCATGTACGCCACCTACGCCCCGAACATGCAGGTCTGGCTCCTCCACAACCAGGCCAGGTATGCGTTCGTGGGGGCCGACGGTCGTCTGGTCCT
>Ga0257113_1000721_pt1 | contig 11196 bp, 9 predicted proteins | sample LP_taG_4_FD_191568 | JGI IMG/M metagenome (GOLD analysis project Ga0257113, IMG submission 191568) | Marine microbial communities from Northeast Subartic Pacific Ocean, Canada - LP_J_2015_P26_2000m | ecosystem: Environmental > Aquatic > Marine > Oceanic | place: Canada: Northeast Subartic Pacific... | reverse complement strand
ATTATCTTTTATTACAATTCTTGATCCAAAATGTTTGGCTTGATTAATTTTAGGTTCTGCAATTAATAAAATTTCTGTATTTTTTATAGTATCATCAATGAGTCTTCCTCTTGCAATAGCGGTACTGCTGTACCTTTCACCGTGATTATGGCTATAGGTAAAATAAACGAAGTTATCGTGATAAAGCACATCTAATAACCCTCCTTGACTAGAGGCTAATATGTTTAAATCATGAAAAATATTAAATTGTTCTCTAGTAGAAACATTTATTCTTAACAATCCTCCGCTTTTTTCAGTGATTAAAAGATTTTCTTCGTCAATGAAAGTCATGCCCCAGGGATAATTCAAACCTTTCCATATTTCTTCCAACTGAAAATTTGTATTTGTAATTTTGTAATCTCTGTAGTTACTAAATTTTACATCAGCAAAAGCATCAATAAATAGAAAGGAATAGAAAATTAATATTGAAAAAAAAATTTTCATGATAATAATTATATATTAACTTATATTTATATTACCAGGAGAAAGTAATTGACAGACTAGAGATAGCGAAAAAAAGAAGAGTATGAAAAAAGCAGCAGAAAAAAGATTAACAAAGCAAATAGCTAAGTTTTTTCATGCTTACATTAATATAAATATTTAAAAATATCGCTTTAATTCTAAATAATAAATATTTGATAAACTTCCATATTCACTTTGTAGTTTTGGGTTTTGCCAGTTTGAGCCATTTGGTCTGTTGCCAAAATTAAGTTGACCACCAATTGTTAAATCAATGTTTTCTGTTACCGATTTAATAAATGAAAAGTTGTGCTGATGAGAAGAATCACCCCAAGCTAATTTTGCATCATATTTACTCATCAGTAAAGGAGTAAACTCATAACTCATTAATATTGCGCTCAAATTATTATTAAGAGATGTACTGACGCCGTTTTTACGTCGTATATTTGAGGCATCCAAATTATCAGGATCCCCCATTTCATTGAAGAGATGTTCTGCAGTCACATCCAAGTTATTATCAAAATGATAACTAGCACCCAAAACGTTCATGAAATGATTTTTGATTAAATTACCTTGATATGAACTTGGCATTGAAATTTTTTCTGATCCCCATAAATATGTAATTTCATTATATAGATTGATCGTTCCCATTTCTCCGTCTATCTCTAGCCCTAAACGATGACCCTCTGGCTCTCTTTTGTATAAGAGTGCATAATCAACATCTTGATAATTAGTATAACCTTTCAATAACAAACCAATCTTCTTGTTTGTTCCTAGCCATTGATAGGATTGGGCTGCATTATTTTCCAAATAACTTCCAGAGGAAGAAAGAACATTTTGTTCATTTATAACAGCAGTAATTCCGCTAAAGTTACCGAACGCTTTATCTATCTTTAGAGCATCAATTCCTGCTTTGTATTCTTGACCAAGATAAGCGCTTCCATAATAATCAAACAGATTCCAAAAAGTTGGTTTGCCAAAACTAGCTGCTAGTCTTCCCATTTGAAAATCTAGGTTTTGAGTAGAATATTTTATATTAGCGCGATCAATGTAAGAATGTGCAGAACGATCAGTATCATTGATCCAGTCATCACTAAGATCAACAGATAACATAGAAATATTTCTTCCTCCAATGCCTGTTTTTAAATTAGAATAGTTGTAAGCTTGTACAGCATGCAATTCGTAAGAGTATTGGTCTTGAATGACTCCTTCAAAAATGATTCTTGCTATTGCTGAAAAATCCTGGGTTTTATTTTGATCAAAATATGGAGAAAAACTATAATGATCGTAAAGTTTATAACCAGATTGCACATTTCCACTAACTTCAATATCAAAATCTTTTGCAAATAATTGTAGAGAGTAAAATATTAGAACAAAAAATAGTATTTTTTTATAATTGCCAACAAGCATCAAAAAAAATCATTTATGAGTGAATCGCTCTATTTCTTCTGAAGAAGCCTTTTCACTATTGATAATTCCATCTTTTAAAATAATAATTTTTTTTGCAAATTTGATAACAGATGGATCATGAGTAGAAAATAAAAAAGTTGTATTGTTATTTTTATTTAATGCCACCATAAGTTCCAAAAGTGATTGAGCTGTCTTAGAATCTACATTAGCTGTTATTTCATCAGCTAAGACTAGCTGTGGTTCCGTGGCAACCGCTCTTGCAATAGCTACACGTTGTTGCTGACCACCACTCAACTCGCGTGGATATCTGTTCTCTAGTCCATCCAATCCCATTTCTTGAAAAAGATGCATGACTTTCTCTCGCCGTTTAGTAGGCGAGACTCCTTGCAACATGAGCACATATTCGGCATTTTCGTAAGCATTTAAAACAGGAAGTAAATTAAAATTTTGGAATACAAATCCAATATGTTGGCGACGTATCATACTTAAGGCTTTATTGGACAAGGTGTTAAAGTCCTGATCATTAAATTTTACATCTCCGCTAGTTGCTCTATCTAATCCGCCAATAATATTGAGTAAGGTGCTCTTTCCACAACCAGAAGGGCCCATCATCACAGAAAAATCACCTTCAAGTATTTTTAAATTAATTCCTTGCAAAGCTTTTGTTATAATTTTTCCTTCTCCGTAATTTTTTACAACTTCATGTAATGATGCGATTTCTTTCTTTGTGCTCATATAGATCTTAACTCATCCGTGATTGAAATACGTGATATTAAATATATTGGTAAAACACTTAATAACAAAACCGCACAAAAGAAAGAGATGCTGATTTGTAAAGTCAGGGATGTAGAGAAAAAAGGTGTAATGACTGTATCCATTCCAAATCCTCCTATCTCCATATTTTCTGTATTAACATCTTCAAATATATTCATCATATCATAGCCTTCCAACCATTTTGCGAGGCCAACACCTGATAAAGATCCTAATGGGCAAGCAATGATTCCAAATATAAAAGTTTCAAAAAAAATTTGAAGTTTCAGTTCTATTTGTTGAGTACCTAATGCCAATAGAGAGGCGAACTCTCTTTTCCGCTCCAGTGTAGACATCAATATTGTGCTAAACATGGTAAATAGTACAATCACAACCAGCATAAACATAAAAGATACAACGGCGGTGCGATCCATACGAATAGTTGTTGCAATATCAGGCATTATTTGCTGCCATGATAAAAAAACACCATCGTTTTTGGCTAATTCGTTCTGCCACTCTTTAAGGAGATTTTCATGAATATCGGAATTTTTTACAATAATGCCTAACTGTGAAGTAGAATTATTATCTAAGCCTGCAATCTTTCTAGCAAAACTGATATCACTTTGTACAAAATGACCATCAATCTGTTTAGATCCCGTTTCAAAAATGCCTTTGACACGAAATAAATCCTCAACCATTTCACCGTTAATATCATTTGTTGTAAAAACAAATTTTTTTCCAACCTTGATATTTAATTGTTTTGCTAATTTAGTTCCTACTATAACCCACCGACCATCTCCTTGAGATAAATATTCTCCTGCAATAATTGATTCCGGTAAAAAAGAAATCTCTATTTCTTTTGATGGTTCTATTCCCATCAAGGATACTCCAATAGCACCTTTGGCAGTATGAGCTACACCCTGTAAATTTACTATTTGCTTTGTAGATAAAACTTCATCTTTATCATTTAATATCCTGTTAATCGTTTGAATATCATCCACCCATAGGTCATTGGAAGGTGAGTTACGATATTCAACATGTTCATATGTTACGTGTCCTGCCATCAGGCGTGCTACGTCATCAACAAGTCCTGCATAAAATCCCCATGCAATACATACAAAAAAAGTTGGAACGCACGTAGCAATCAATATAGAAAATAATGAAATAAACGTGCGTCTTTTGTTACGCCAAATGCTGCGCCAAGCAATTTTTAAAATCAGTAAAAATTTTATCATCATGGCTTATAATGAATAGCCTCCACAGGTTTAATCCGAGCAGCAATGCTTGCTGGATAGATTGAAGCTATAATGCTAGTTATCATCATTAAAACAACTGGAAGAAAAACAGATTTAATAGAAACACTCGCTCTCCAAATTGGATCGAATACTATTCCTCCAATAGCAAGATTTCCTTTACCGCTAATATCAATTCCGTACACTTGCAAATATATTGCTATGCTCAATCCAATCACCGTACCAATAATTGAAGCAAGGAACGTTAAAAAAATTGCTTCTAAAGATACCTGTCTTATAATTAACCAAGGTGTTGCTCCAATAGCTCGAATGATGCCAAATTCTTTCATCCGGTCATATGTAGACATTACCAATGTATTCATCACTCCAAGACTTGCGGCAATAGTAAATATTAAACTAAACATAGTCAGCATAAAGACAGACATTTTTTCTGTCATTACAGCAATCGTTGGCATCAGTTCTTTCCAGGTCTCTACATCTACGTCAGTAACCTTGGTTGATATAAGCTTTTGTATTTTTTCAGCTTCCATTTTTCCCTTAGAATTTAATGCGATTTCATGAATTAGGTTATTGGTAGAAAATAAAATATCAAAATCACTTTTTAAAATAATAGCTGCTCCCCTATCAATGTTATCGGCTACATTTCCTAAGATACCTGTTACATAATAAAGTTCATTACCTAGTGAGCCGTCAGCGCCTTGGACAAATACTACCAATTCAGTTCCCACTTCTGCTGCTAGTGAACGAGCTAATTTTTGGCCTAATACAACCTTCTTTAAAGATTTTTTTGTTAAAAAATTCCCTTCATCTATATGATTGGCAAAATCAAAATATTTGAGTTCTGATACTGGATCGACTCCCCAAAACTGCGTGCCAGCCGATTTTGTCCCTGATGAAATCAAACCAAACCCATAGCTTCGTTCCACCATGCCAATATTATTTTCTTTTGCAACAGCTCTAATTTTTTCTATATTTTTTAATGATTTGTAAATGGAACGATCATCAAGATAACCAGTTGCATGTATCTGAACTTCCCCGACCACAAGGTTGGTTGTATTGTATACTGCCTTTCCAATTAGTCCTATAATCAAAGACTGAAAAATAATTAATATAGCAATACATAATGCAACAGCTGTTATCGTTACATTAGTTCTTGTGGAATTGCGCCACAAACTGCGCCAACTAATTCTCGCTATTTTCATATGTTATTTATTATCCATTATTGTTGTAGTTTCCGCAAAGAAAAAAAATCATCATCAATTGTAACATCAAATTGAATTTCCTCCCATTTCACAGTTGTCGATTCACCCGGCTCATCTGTTGGAAATATATTCATCATTGTTGGAATCATTTTCCCATCCATCATTTCAATATTAGTAAATTCAAGAGTACGTGATAGGAATAGGTCCTCGTCATAATATATCATCCGTAATGGAAGATAATCATCAGCATATACTACAACTTCAACCTTACCCCAAACAACCGCAGCTTCCTTGTTGGGTAAACACGTAACCTCTATGATTGCTTTGCCATCTTGCATGCCTTCAAATGTTATAGAAAAAGTATAATCGTCAGCCATACGTGATTGCTTGACTAAGTCGTCATTGGTAAAATGTGATCCCATCCAAGATGAAGACATCATAGAAGATGGAATCTTAACTACACGTTTAACCTTTGGCATATAGTTCCAAACATTTTTGTCAACACGCAGTGTGGCCAACCCTTTTTCTTTCTTAGGTTTAAGAATTTTAAATAAACTTTTATCTTTACCTTTAGACCATTGTTCCAAAGTTAATGTTCGTTGCCAATTTACCGTTGTAACTGATAGAGTAAGTATACCATGACTTGCATTTGAACGATAAAGATCATCAACATCATCAAGAATTTTTTTGGGATCTAGATTTAAAGCACTTACACAGTTTGCAAAAAAAACAATAAATACAATAAATATGTTGATGGTAAGATTCTTTATTAACCTCATTATTGCTTCCCTTTCTTTTTGTGCGTTGCGATAATCGCACCAGTGTTCATTTCTTTTAAAATCTGGGGAATTTTTTTTATTAAATCACTTGCTATTAAGCCTTGACCCAACTTTATTCCACAAAGAGCATGAATGTAACAACCCAATCTTGTAGCCTCGATAGGACTAATCTTCTGGGCCAAGAATCCTCCAATTAGTCCGGATAAAACATCTCCGGAGCCTGCAGTTGCTAAATAGGGAGAGGAAAGAGAATTAATATAAATTTTGCCCGAGGGTGTTCCAATAACGGTGTCATTTCCTTTGTATAAAATGATTGAATTTGTTAGTTTGGCAGCTTTTAAACAGTCATTGATCTTGTCATCAGAATTTTCAAATATTCTTGCAAATTCTCCTTTGTGAGGTGTCATTATAGTAACAGCTGTTCTTTTAGTAAGTTTATCAAAAAAAGATTCTTTGTTTTGTTCAACTAATGAAAAGGCAGAAGCATCAAGAACAAGATTAATTGGTTGATCTAATAAAAAATTTAGTAGTGTTAAGTTATCTTGGCTTACCTCAATACCACAACCAAAAATCAGAGAAGTTATTTTGTTTTTTTTAATAATTAAATCCAAATCTTTTATATTTTTATACAATACTATCATTTCTTCTAAAATATGTGGTTTAAATACCTCTTCTTTGTCATGTGCGATTAATAGTTTTGATAATCCTGCCCCAGAACGCAATGCTGACTGACTTGCAGCTAAAGCAGCAAGCTTAGAAGCGCCAATTAATTGAGTTCCAGCAATGATGTAAGAAGATCCTCTTGAATATTTGTGATCTGTCATTTCTATTTCTTTTATGGGCAGAGGAGTATTGAGAAAAATAGAAGTTTCGTTATTTAAATTTTCCAATTGAATATCTAGTAATTTTATTTCTCCTACATATTCCTTTCCGGGCAATAAAAATTGTCCGGGTTTTAAACGGTGAAATGTAAGCGTTATGTCCGCTTTAACAGCAATTGAATCAACCCGCCCTGTATCCGTATGTACACCTGAAGGCATATCAATGGAAATGACCTTTGATTTAGTTTTATTTATGCTTCGAAAAAGATTACTTAATTCCTCAGTAATAGGTTTATTTAAGCCAATACCAAATATACTATCAATAATTATTTCAAAATTATTAATATTAACATTTTGTTTTATAAGAGCGTTATTGTTTAATAAAGTTAAAGCTTTTTTGGAATCATCTGTTTTGGCTATTCCAAGGGGAGCATAAAGAGACACATTTTTTTGTTTATCATGCAAATGCTTTGTAATCAGAATGCCATCCCCACCATTATTCCCAGGCCCACAGATAACCAATATTTTTTGAGTTGAGATAGTGTTAATGATAGTATTATAACAAGCTTCTGCTGCTTTTTGCATTACACGGAAACTATCTATTTTATTAAACGTTTTTCTTTCGGCTTTTTGAATTAATTCCTGATTATAAATATATGGATTTAAGCTCATTATTATTTAATTATATCTCCTAAAACAAATTAGTGATAATTATTTTATTGTCATGAAGAAAAAAAATTATTCCAATGAAGATGGCCAATCAATAGGTGAATCAGTTGAAGGCTGGAAGAGCTGCCCAGTGCCTCCTAAGACTAAAATGGAAGGAAGATATTGTGTTATAGAAATACTTGATGTTGAAAAACATGCAGAAGATCTGTTTCATTCCTTTGCAAAAGATACAACAGATTATGATTGGACATATCTTCATTATGGGGGGTTTAAGTCATTAATAAAATTTAAAGAATGGTTACAAACAGAATGTTTGCACAAAGATCCTTTGTTTCATGTGATAATTGATAAGAGTCAAAATATAGCTGTTGGTATGGCGAGTTATATGCGAATTCAACAAAAGATAGGCAATATTGAGGTTGGACATATTCATTTTTCTCCTGCTATGCAGCAAAAAACTATTGGGACAGAAGTCATGTATTTAATGATGAAGCGTGTTTTTGATGAATTAGGATATAGAAGATATGAGTGGAAATGCGATTCTTTAAATGAGCGTTCATGCCAATCCGCTAAACGACTTGGTTTTACTTTTGAGGGAATTTTTAGACAGCACAATATTGTTAAGGGACATAATCGCGATACAGCATGGTTTTCAATTATTAACAAAGAATGGAATAGTGTAAAAAATAATTATTTAACGTGGCTAGATGAGAAAAATTTTAACGGGGCCGGATATCAAATAGAGAGCCTTACAAATTTAATGCAATCAACTAAAAAATTCCCCTTTAAAGATTAAAAAATATTAATGTAGATCATGTGTACTTTCAAATTGATCCGGATCAATTTGAATGAGCTAAATAAAAAAAATAAAAAAAATGTATTTTTTAGTGACAAGCGAGATTGAATTTTTTTAATCTCCAATAATTATATGGCCAAGGTGTTAGAAAACCTACTAACAACATTATAGGAACAACCCACCATACAATCTCTGCTCCACCAACAATTATCCAATCAACAGCATTCATGCTTACTTCCATACTAATCATGGAAATAAAGCTCATGCCAATTGCTGTTTGAAAAGCTTGCTTAATATTCATTTGTCTAAATAGAATAATTGTTTCCAAAGCAATACTCGTTATTAAACCATTGATAATAGCCAAAACCATAATATTGAGTGTTGGCCAGCTGATATTACTTAATTGAAAAAATAAAATTGTTCCAAAATCACCAATGCTGCATCCTAACAGACACCACAAGGTGTTCTTGGCACTGCGTTGCCATGTATGTCTACATTTCCAATGAAAACTACTGCTAACTGTTGTTGACATGATTGTGTTTATTATAGTTCAATAAAAACAGTAACTCTAGATAAATTAAATAAAAAAATAATTAATGAAATTGAATTTTATTAAATAACCGATTGTAACAATTCTTTTGTGTAATTGTTTCGCGGTTTTTCAAATATACTGTTGGTATTTCCTTCTTCCACAATCTTTCCTTCTTTTAAAACAATAACATAATCTGCAACTGAATTTATTATCTTCATATCATGACTAATAAAAATATAGCTAAGCTGATATTTTTTTTGCAAGGAATTCAAAAGATCTAAAATTTGGCTTTGGATAGTTACATCCAAGGAAGAAGTTGGCTCATCTAGGATAAGTAATTTTGGATTTAGGATAAGGGCTCTTGCAATTGCAATTCTTTGTCTTTGGCCACCGGAAAACTCGTGCGGGAAACGATTGTAGATCGTTTCAAAATCTAAACCCACTTCATTCATTATTCGCTTTATTTTATTTTTCTTGTCTGGAAGTGTTAAATGTTTTTCATGAATGTTTAAACCTTCGCTTATTATTTCTTCAATTGTCATTCTTGGACTTAAAGAACTAAAGGGATCTTGAAAAATAATTTGCATATCTTTTCTTAAATTGTGCAATTTGTTATTACTGATTGTAGAAATATGTTTTTCATTAAAAATGACGTCACCCTTAAATGAAATTAATTTTAACAAGGCTAAGACCAATGATGTTTTTCCCGAACCTGATTCACCAACGATACCTAGGGTTTGATTTTTGAATAAAGTTAAGTTTATTGAATCAACAGCTTTAACGTGACCAACTATTCTTCTCAAAATGCCTTTTTTAATTGGATACCACACCTTTAACTTGTTTACTTCTAATATTTTTTTGGATCCCAATGTTTTGTTATTTTTTTTCTTATTTTGAAAATTAACTAATTTTTTTGTGTATTCATGTTGTGGATTAAAAAAAATGTTTTCTTTTGTATTATTTTCTACAATTATACCGTCTTTCATGATGCAAATATGATCAGCCAAATGTTTGACAACAGTCAGATCATGACTGATAAATAATATTGCCATGTTTAGCTTTTTTTGTAGATTTTTAATCAAATTTAAAATCTGCAGTTGAACCGTTACATCCAACGCAGTAGTTGGCTCATCTGCTATCAGCAAATCGGGATCATTGGCTATGCTCATTGCAATCATAACTCTTTGACGTTGTCCCCCTGACAATTCGTATGAGTATGATTTTATTCTCTTTGAAATGCTTTCCAAACCAACATTGATAAGTAATTCCTTGGTTTTTTTTGTTGCATCTGCGTAAGATATTTTGGAATGCGTTATTAGCATTTCATTAATTTGCTTTTCTATAGTGTGAAGAGGATTTAGGCTTGACATTGGCTCTTGGAATATTGTGGTAATATTTTTGCCTCTTATTTTTTGAATATTTTTATCACTCATGTTTAAGAGATTTTGTTCATTGTAGATTATTTCACCTGAACTATGAAAGGCAGTAGGATAGGGTAATAATTTAAGAATACTTAAGGCTGTAACAGTTTTTCCCGAACCAGATTCTCCAACAAGCGCTGTAGTCTTGCCTTTGGGTATATCAAATGAAATTGAATGAACAACATTTGTTTTTTTGTGCTGTGACCGAAAACCAACGCTTAAATTTTTTACAGATATTAAATTTTCCATAATTAGATGAATGTTTTCCTTGGATCAAGGGCGTCTCTTATAGCTTCTCCTACGAACACCAGCAAACCTAACATTAAGCCTAGTGTAAAAAAACTTGTTAATCCCAACCAGGGAGCTTGTAAGTTATTTCTACCTTGATTTACCATTTCTCCCAATGAAGCGGAACCAGGAGGCAAACCAAAACCTAAAAAATCCAAACCAGACAAAGCAGTAACAGAAGCGCTTAAACTAAAAGGAAGAAAAGTAATTGTAGCTACAGTGGCGTTGGGAAGTAAGTGCCTGAACATAATAGTTGAGTTTGAAACACCCAATGCTTTTGCAGCCCTCACATAATCAAAGTTGCGAGCACGTAAAAATTCAGCTCTAACCACACCTACATATCCCATCCAACTAAATATTAATAAAATAATGAGCAACCACCAAAAATTGGGCTGAACTATACTAGCCAAGATGATTAAAACATAGAGGGCTGGAATAGCTGACCAAATCTCCATGAATCGTTGAAAAAATAAATCTGTTTTTCCACCAAAGTAACCTTGAACGGCACCTGCAGAAACACCTATGATCATTGAAAAAAATGTTAGAGTAAATCCAAACAATATAGAGATTCGGAAACCGTAAATTAATCTTGCAAGCACATCTCTTGCTTGATCATCGGTTCCTAGCCAATTTTTTTGAGATGGTGGTGCTGGAGCAGGAACATTTAGGTCTCTTATGATAGTATTATAAGAGTAGGGTATTATAGGCATTATTATCCATCCATTGCTGTTTATTAACTTTTTTACAAAAGGATCGCGGTAATCCGCCTCTGTTTCA
>Ga0257113_1000720_pt1 | contig 11203 bp, 12 predicted proteins | sample LP_taG_4_FD_191568 | JGI IMG/M metagenome (GOLD analysis project Ga0257113, IMG submission 191568) | Marine microbial communities from Northeast Subartic Pacific Ocean, Canada - LP_J_2015_P26_2000m | ecosystem: Environmental > Aquatic > Marine > Oceanic | place: Canada: Northeast Subartic... | reverse complement strand
CTTGATCATGCCATCTAAGGCTTGATAAACGAGTTTGTGTCGATCTAATAACGATAATCCCTCAAAGGCATTGGATACAATTTTTATCTGGAAATGTCCGCCGCCATCATAATGTTGATGCCGCACATGTTTGCCCGTATCATCCAGTATGGTCAGGTGATCGATCGCCATGGTTTTTTTCAGGCGGGATTTTATTTCATGCTCTAGATTCATTTAATTTAATATCGATTTAATTCGCTATGTAAATTATACAGCAATGGAAACCCCAAATCAAATACAACTTACTGAAAAAGATAAAGCCCGTTATCGAAAAGAGATCGAGCAAGTTGATCTTGAAATTGAACAGGAAATAATGAAACGCATACCAGATAAGCTGGATATGCTGATGGGTTCATCGCACCTGGATAATGCCCAGCTGCAACTGGTTCAGGATGTGGCAAAATTATATCAGTTCCTTTCCACTTTTCCTCTGCAGAGTATTGAATTGCGGCAAAAGATCCTCTTTGCGCTGCAGTATTTTATTGATCCGGATGATGAAATACCTGATAGTATACCAAAACTGGGTTTCCTGGATGATGCGGCAGTGGTGCGATGGATCATAGATGATATTATCGATGATAATAGAGAAATAATACAGGCGTAATACAGGATGTAAGACAGGCGATTCTAATGGGTGGAATTACTGTTATGGTTCTTTGCTAGCGGTGCCGTTTGGGCAGATGACCCCTTGCATAAGATCTTCTTCAGAGAATTGAAATTGGCATTTAAAACACCACCAGGGTTTACCATAATATGCAGGATCATTTTCATTGAGTTGCCAGGGAATAGTTGAATCGACAGGACAATTTCGTTCATTGCCGGGTTCAGGCCATTTGTAATCCGGTTTGAATTTAAGCGCTGGATCGGGTGTACGATGATCTTCCACACTGCAAATTTACTGAGATAATCTGGTGCGATAACAGCCTAATTTGGCGGTTTATATCGATAGCCAGATCAATTCCATGAAGAAGATGATAAAGAAGATGCCTACATAGCGCACGACTCTGGCCTGAGTCCGCGCTGCCCTTAGATAACTATACTGGTTTTGGTAATATAGAAATACTTGTTTCACAGCGCCCGGCGGAACATAGATGCGTTTCACAGCATCGGAAAACATGACATGATTCCTGATCCGCTCAGTCTCTTCAGGCGGTAGATAACTAACCTCATGAAAACCGGGTAAAACGGGGATTGGATTCACAATCGGGGTTTCTCCAATAAAAATACCATCTAAAAACAAGGGTACTCCCATACTGTCTGCTTTGATGTCCAGGAAACCGGTATAGATGCCCAAATCAGGTCCTATTGAATCCACATCCTGCGCAATAGAAAAAGAAAATGAAAAAATAATGGCACATAATTTTGCGATGCGCATGGTCCAAATTATCCTGAGTTCGTCCGTGATTCAACAAGTTAATTGGTTGGAATTCCCACCAGTAGATTAGAATTTTCGATCGAATTTTGCTGGCATTAACATGAAATACAGACATTTTGTTACCTTACCTATAGGCATTTGCCTTTTATCCTGTGCGTATTTTAATACGTTCTATAATGCTGAACAGTACTTCAAGAAAGCAGAGAAAATACGACTGGAAAAAGCAGGTGAAACAATTCCTATATCCGCAATTGATTTTTATTCCAAAGTGATCGAAAAATCCAGGCTGGTGCTGGAAGAATATCCTGACACCCGATACCGGAAAAATGCACTATTATTGATCGGGAAGGCGCATTTTCACCGTCAAGAATACCGCCTGGCCGAAGCAACTTTTCAACAGTTTACGGATGAGTTTGGTGAAACCTATCTATTTGAAAAAGGGTACTGGCAGGCTATGGTAAAGTGGAAACAGGGGAAATCTCAAGCAGCCCTCGAAGCACTGACCAGTAACCTGGAAGAACCGCTGAGTAAGGACCAAAAAGCGGAGGTGCACTTATCCATCGCCGAGATACTATTAGAATTAAATGAGGATAAGTTAGCATTGGAAAACCTGCTCAAGGGAGCAGAACTCACTAGCGATGCCGACCAACGAGGTCAGATCTATTACCGCATTTCCGTACTGGCTTTTGATAAAAAAGATTATGAACTGGCGCTAAGTGCAAATAAAAATGTTATCCGTTATTCCCTGTCAAAAAAACGGATCGAAGAAGCCAACCTACAAATTGTACGTATCCATCGTTTATTGGGTAATTGGGATGTGGTGATGTCGGAAATAAAATCAATACTGGTGGATGATCGCTTTACCAGAATTCATGGCAACCTCGAGCTTGAATTGGTTCGTTTATATCAGATGCAAGGAAAAAATAACATGGCCAAGAACCGCTTAGAATCAATTATAAAGGATTATGCCCGATCTGGGAATTCAGCTGAAGCATATTATATGCTTGGAGAAATTGCTATGAATGAAGATTGGGATCTCGATGAGGCGGAAAAACAGTTTAGTCAAGTCACCAGTGAATACCAAAAATCTCAATACACACCTACAGCAAACCTCCGCGTGAAGCAAATTAAGTCCTATAAGGATTCACAGACTTCTATAGCCACTCTATTGGAAAATTTTGTGAATACACAGACTGATTCTTTAAACAGTGATTCAAGCGCCGCAAATGAGGTCAACGCAGCCGATTTATCTCCCAATTATGAATCACTCGCTAATCATTATTACAATATGGGCGAACTGGTAGCCTTTCACTTTAATCGTCCCGCTGAAGCTATTCCTCATTTCATGAAAATTATAGATAGTTTACCCACCACTGGACAATACGCAAAAGCATTATTCACCGCTGCCTATCTAGCCGCGCAACAGGATGATACCACAAAGGCAATTACATTGCGTGATACACTATTGGATAAATTTCCCCGCTCTGAATTTGCTGATTATATGCGCGTGCGTTACGGTATGGATAATCTGGATGGTTCATCAAATCAACTATTTCGGCAGGGTGAATTGGGTTGGCAATCTGATCCGGAGGGTGCACTAGAAATTTTTAAACAAATCTTGAACGATGATAAGAGTAGTAATGTGGCTGCCCGTTCAGCCATGTTCCTGGCAGTAATGTATGATAATCATTTTTCCCTGGCGGATAGTGCCATATATTATTATGACTGGCTGCAAAACCATAAACCCGAAAGTGAACAGGCCCAGGCCACAATAAATCGTTATGAGGAATTGCAACAAATGATATCCATGATAAACCAGGTGGACACAATGGGGGTGCAAGATAGTAGTGCTGAAATCTTTGCAGAACCTGAGGTAATAGTGGAAGTAGATAATCAGGTAGACACAATGAATATAATAGCGACAGGCACTGAGATCATTGTAAAACCTGAAGAATCAGTGGATGTAGATAACAAAGAAACAGTTGAGGACACAACCATTGAGAATTGAGATAGCATCTGTTTTAGAAAATAAACTGATTGCCAGGAATATCTGGAAAATGAAAATGACAGCGCCTGGTGTTGCTGAACAGTACAAGGGTGCGGGTCAATTTATCCAGATTTTGGTAGAATCATCGTGGGCTAATCCACTGCGTCGTCCCATGAGTATTTCTGCCTTAGAGGGTGGTAAAATTGAAATCATCTACAAGGTTTTTGGCGAAATGACCCAGTTATTAAGTGAAAAAGGTGCTGGTGAAGAACTGGATATTTTGGGTCCGCTAGGGAATACATTCAAATTGCATGATGATGGATCTACACCAGTTCTAGTTGGTGGCGGTGTTGGGTTGGCGCCAATAATAAATATGTATGGTGAATTTAATCTGTTGGGAAAGGATGCGTTTCTGATCATTGGTGCCCGTACTGGTGCTGAGCACTTCATTGAGCATGAACCACATAATAACGTTTTGCTAACGACAGATGATGGGAGTATAGGTATACCGGGTACAGTGATTCCCGCCATTGAGAAGAGTCTGGAAAAGACAACAAATCCGGCAATATTTGCCTGTGGTCCAGAACTGATGCTAAAAGCAGTACAGGAATTTGCTGCTGCTCATGCAATGCCGGCACAACTAAGCGTTGAAAGCTACATGGGTTGCGGTATAGGTATCTGTCAGGGCTGTGTTGTGGAGAGAGTTAACGGAAGGGTTACTAAGCATAGTTACCACGAAAAATATTCGTTAGTATGTATTGATGGTCCAGTATATCAATCAGAGGAAGTGATTATTGGCTGATTTACAAACCAAAGTCAGCACCGTCAATTTCAAGAATCCTGTGTTTGTGGCCTCGGGTACGTATGGCTATGGTACAGAAGTGGCGGAACTGGCGGATGTCACTGATTTGGGCGCTATTGTAACAAAGTCCATTACCCGCCAACCTCGAGAGGGAAATCCACCTCCACGGATCGTTGAAACACCCTCCGGTATGCTCAACTCGATCGGACTGGCAAATATTGGCGTGGAAGCATACATCAAAGAAATGGTTCCCTTATATGAAAAATTAGATACGCCAATCATCATGAATATTGCCGGTAGTACAATGACTGAATACTGTGAAATACTAAAATTAGTTGAATCTGTATCTTCAAATATTATTGGATATGAGATTAATATTTCATGTCCTAATGTAAAAGCAGGCGGTATGGAGTTTGGTGTGGATTGTGATCTTACGGAACAGCTTACAGCACAACTTCGAAAACGTACCGATCGCCTGTTGATCATGAAATTGAGTCCGAATGTTACAGATATTGCTGCTATAGGTGTGTCCGCGGAAAAAGGTGGGGCGGATGCGCTTTCTGCAATAAATACCTTAGTAGGGATGAGTATTGATACAGACAATCAGAAAAGTAATATCCATTTTGGTTACGGTGGATTATCCGGCCCTGCTATTAAACCGATTGGATTGGCTTGTGTGCATAAGGTCTACCAAGCAGTAAATATACCTTTAATTGGTATTGGCGGAATTACTTCGGGGAGTGATGTACTTGAATATGTATTGGCCGGCGCGGTGGCTGTACAGGTGGGTACTGCGAATTACCGAGATCCGGATATGGGCAAGAGTATTATCGAAGAATTAAATACATTACTTGATCAAAAAAATAAGACTGCTATTGCTGAACTTGTTGGAAAATTGCAGTTGGGCTAATGAACAGGTATTTGCTTTTAGCCCTGTGCTTATTATTTGCTGATTGTACGAATGCACCACGTTATGGTAAATCCGTTGGCACGAGGAAAAAATCAAATCCAAGGAACCTCAAGACAGCGAAACGGATTCCAAAGTTAATTACTGGTGTAAGTTCATTTTACGGTTCTGATTTTCATGGAAAACTTACAGCAAATGGGGAAGTATTTGATATGTATGGTCTTACAGCTGCCCATAAAACTTTACCCCTAAATACAATTGTGCGCGTAACCAATTTAACTAATAATAAAACCCTCATCTTGCGTATCAATGATCGTGGTCCGTATGTAAAAGGCAGAATATTGGACTGTTCCTATGGCGCGGCCAAGAAGCTGGATTTCCTTCTGCAAGGTACAGCAAAGGTAAGGATAGAGATCATCGAAGTCGGTGATGGCAAATACATGAAACACAAATCCTGATTCTGTTAAACTAGATTAGTCCTTAGCCAATCATTATTGTTAAAAGGACTAATTGGATGTATTTTTATGTCAATAATTTATTCTTTTCATGAATCAGCTTTCAACTAATCGTACCCTAATCAACGTTATTGGTATACCTGCTATTTTGTACTTGCTTTGGCAGGGAGGACCGGTGTTTGCCTTGTTTATTTTTCTCGTGATGATAATTGGACTTGATGAGTTTTATCGCATGAATACCAATGAACGGCAAACTCCAGTAAAGCTAACTGGCTACATATTCACCGGGCTTTTGGCGGCATATTATTTCTGGCTTCCTGCGATCACGTTATTACAGGGCATTATACTGTTGTCTTGTTTCATCATGATCACTTTTCTTATTGAAATGAGTCGTGATAAAGTAAACCCAACCAGAAATATGGGAATCAACATACTGGGGATGATGTATGTACCTGTTTTACTGGGTTCATTAATTGCCTTGCGAAATCTTGACACAAGTAACGGTGCATATTTTACGGTTAGCATGATCGTCGCTATCTGGATTTGTGATTCGGCAGCATTTATTTTTGGCATGAAATGGGGTCAGAGAAAGATTTTTCCACGGGTTAGTCCCAACAAATCATGGGTTGGTTCCATATCAGGACTCGTATCTTCCTTCATAGTTTTCTATGGTCTGCATGTGCAGGGTATATTGCCGGATTTAACACTATTAGATGTAGCTGTTTTCAGTATAATAACCGGATTTTTTGGACAGGCCGGTGACTTTGCAGAATCATTACTTAAACGGGATGCAGAAGTGAAGGATTCGGGGAAGCTATTATTAGGACACGGTGGCGTTCTTGATCGTTTCGATTCAATTATATTTGCCAGTCCATTGACCTATGCCTATCTTACTTTAGTTTACTACCCCAGATTAATCTGACCATGACGTTACAATCGATCTTAGCAACCGATTGCGGCAGTACTACGACCAAAGCGATATTAATTGAACTGGTTGACGAGGAATATCGTCTTCAGTTCCGGGGAGAAGCACCCACAACTGTTGAAGCGCCTTTTGAAGATGTTACCAGAGGTGTATTGAACGCTGTGATGGAAGTAGAAGAACTTTCTGGTCGTACATTGCTTGATGGCGAACAGATTATCACACCTCAGCAGGGTGATAATGGTGTGGATATTTATGTTTCCACCAGTTCAGCCGGCGGTGGGTTGCAGATGATGGTTGCCGGTGTTGTTAAATCAATGAGCGGGGAAAGTGCTGAACGGGCTGCGTTAGGAGCTGGTTCTATCGTTATGGATGTGTTGGCTTCCAATGATGGTCGCAAACCACACGAAAAAATTACTAGAATACGTCAACTTCGTCCGGATATGATACTGCTCTCTGGTGGAATTGATGGTGGTACGACAAAACATGTAATTGAACTGGCAGAAATACTAAAAGCCGCTAATCCCCAGCCGCGCTTAGGAATTGATTATAAATTACCCGTTATTTATGCTGGTAATACTAAAGCCAGTAGCGAGATTGTGAAAACACTCGGTGAGCAGACGGATCTTACACTTGTAGAAAATATTCGCCCAGTCTTGGAAAGAGAGAACCTAAACCCTAGTCGTGATAAGATCCACGACCTGTTTATGGAACACGTTATGCAGCAAGCTCCCGGGTACAATAAATTAATGACCTGGACAGATGCACCGATCATGCCTACACCGGGGGCTGTAGGTTCATTGATTGAAATGATCGCTGCTGAGGATAATATTTCTGTTGTGGGCGTTGATATCGGCGGCGCAACTACAGATATCTTTTCCGTATTTCAAGGTCAATTCAACCGGACAGTGAGTGCGAATCTTGGTATGAGTTATTCGATCTGCAATGTGCTCGCAGAGGCCACGTTAGAAAACGTGGTGCGTTGGGTACCATTTGAAATAGATGAAAAAGAATTAACCAACCGGATCGGTAATAAAATGATTCGTCCCACTACCGTGCCACAATCCATGGAGGAGTTAAAAATTGAACAAGCCATTGCCAGGGAAGCGTTACGGTTATCTTTCATTCAGCATAAGTCCTTCGCCGTAAACCTAAAAGGTGTGCAGAAGGAGCGTACTATCTCGGACGCCTTCGAACAATCCGATTCGGGGTTATCCCTCGTGGATATGATGGAACTTGATCTACTAGTTGGATCAGGTGGTGTGATGTCCCACGCGCCCCGGAGGGAACAATCTGCCAGGATGTTAATTGATGCGTTCCTACCAGAAGGTATCACACAATTAGCAGTTGACTCGATCTTTATGATGCCGCAGCTAGGCGTGTTGGCAAACATTGATCAGAAAGAACTTGCTGAGAATGCCCGTAAAGCCGCATTGGAGGTATTCAATAAAGATTGCCTCATTCGACTGGGTACCAGCCTGGCACCTGTAGGGAACGCGAAACCAGGTGCATTAATGTTAACTGCGGAATTAATAATGCCCGACGGTTCCAATAAGCGAGTAGAACTGCACCAGGGACAATTACTATCCGTACCGGCTGATTATGAGCCGATTAAAGCTACATTACGTCCTGCGAAGGGTCTTGATATTGGTGCTGGTAAGAATGAAGAAATCACGACAATAATTTATGGCGGTGTTGTGGGGCTGGTCTTTGATGGTCGCGGTCGCCCATTTAATCTACCCATTGAAAAAGATAAGCGAATTGAAAATCTTACTGCCTGGAGCAATGCCATGAACGAATATCCGCTGGAAAGCGCTGCCTAAAAATGGCCCACGCCTATACACCTGGTTTAAAAGTATTGCAACAGACAACTCTTGATAAAGAACGGCGCTTGCCGCTTAAGGGTGAGGTTCTTGTTGAGGCAGGTAAAACAGTAGCGCCAGATGATATTGTGGCCAGGACACATTTACCCGGTAATGTGCAGATGGTGAATATTGCGAATCTATTAAATGTTGATGCCCAGGATGTAATGGAAGTGATGCATGTTGATATCGGGGACGAGGTTAAAGAGGGCGAACTGCTGGCTGAAACAAAAGGGATATTCGGGTTTTTCAAATCCACCGCTGTTTCACCGGTAGATGGTGTACTGGAATCAATATCTGACATTACTGGTCAGGTAGTATTACGAGAATCACCTATACCTGTCGAAATTGATGCCTATATGAATGGCAATGTAACCTCTGTGATGAAGGGAGAGGGAGTTATCGTTACGGCAAATGCAGTATTTATTCAGGGTATTTTTGGTATGGGTGGTGAGAATCGTGGTGAACTACGGGTATTGGTTGAAAATCGTGAGGATGAACTGATACCAGAAATGATTCAAGAGGAGGCAAAGGGATCAGTTATTGTCGGTGGTTCATTTATCAGCCTGGAGGCCTATAAGAAAGCAATTAGTGTCGGTGCAGCAGCTGTAGTTGCCGGAGGATTCAATTATCATGATTTGGAAGATATTCTTGGCTATACATTGGGTGTTGCTATAACCGGGTCTGAGGATTTGGGTACGTCACTGATACTTACCGAAGGATATGGACGAATTCCAATGGGTAGCCGATCTTTTGAACTATTGAAACAGCACAATGGAAAGTTTACATCTGTAAATGGCGCTACCCAGATACGTGCTGGTGTCATCCGACCAGAAATAGTGGTCCCACTGAGTGGATATGATTACTTAGAATCTGGATCTGCTAAGTATACAGCCACTGGGATCAGCGCAGGCAGTTTGGTGCGCGTGATCAGAGCACCATATTTTGGTGATATAGGTACTGTTGTTTCCTTGCCGCCGGAACTTAAGCAAATGGAATCGGAGACCATGGTTCGGGTTGCTGAAGTGGAAATTGGGGGTGAAATACTGGTTATCCCTAGAGCTAATCTAGAAATGGTGGAAACACAATAATGATGAGCACCGCTTTGAAATCCAGCACCTATGATAATCAATCAGAACAAGACATTATTTTTATCCGTCGTGTTGCGGCTCGAATCCATCGTTCAGGACTGGTAACGCCGGCTGTACTTTTTTTGGAATTGACCAAACCATTAGCTTTGATTGGAAGCCATGCTATGATATTTTTTGGGCCTATAATTAATGGATTTATCAATATGGATGGTTATTATAAAGCAGCTGAATTATTCGAAGAACCAGCAAATGTGGAATTACTGATCCGGGAAATTGAAAAACTTGAAGAAATTGTAACCCATGAATAAAGATAGACAATTCTGGATGGTTGCCGGTGGCCTTATAGTGGCATTTATCATCTATTGGGTTGCAGGATTCCCTGGGTTTAAAGAGGAACGCGTAGTTATGTTTCTAACCACAACCATCATGGCAGGAGCCCTGATATATTTTACACGACTTGCCCGTCGTGGTGAAGAATTTTTTCTGCGTACTATCCCGGGGTTAAAAGCGGTAGAAGAAGCAGTAGGACGTTCTACTGAAATGGGAAAACCGGTGTTATATGTTCCCGGGATCATGGATATGGACCAGGTGGAAACGGTCGCTGGCGTTATTATACTGGGTCATGTAGCAAAAATGACGGCCCGTTATGAAACGAGTTTAAATGTCCCAGTTTCACGTTCGATCGTAATGAAAGCAGGTCGGGAAATAGTACGGGAATCTTATACTATGGAAGGCAGACCTGATCTCTTTCAGGATGATATGGTGCATTATCTGACCGATGATCAGTTTGCTTATGCGGCTGGCGTAAATGGGATAATGGTAAGGGAAAAACCAGCGGCCTGTCTTTATATGGGTAAATTTTATGCAGAATCCTTAATCCTTGCTGAAACAGGGAATTCTATTGGTGCGATCCAAATTGCTGGCACAGCTTCCCAAGCCCAGATTCCATTTTTTGTTACGGCCTGCGATTATACACTCATCGGGGAAGAATTTTTTGCTGCCAGTGCTTATTTATCGCAAAAACCAGAATTATTAGGTGGATTGAAAGGTCAGGATATGCTTAAAGCTTTTGTAACCGCAGCTATTCTATTAGCATTATTCCTGCGGGTTTTCAATGATTTAGGTTGGATTGGCTGGAATGTTATTGACTTTTTAAAGGTTCAATAAAACAAACTAATGCTCTGGAAACGACAAATACCAATTTTAATCGCGACGGTTGTTGGCCTCCTAACCTTATTCGGTTGGTTCATTGATAATCCGGGCATTGAAGCATTTGTTAATGACGATGCCACACAATGGTTTGATATATTAGCTAGTTTTGCCATATTTCTAGGTGCCTTGAATTTGATGAAACTTCAAGGTAGAAAAGTTCTCAAACAGCACAGTGGATGGCAATACAGCCTTTTTGCAATTGGGGGATTTATTTTCGCTATAGTTGCTGGCTTTATATACAAAGGTAATGATGCTGTTGCATGGGGATTCCATGTAACGAGTAAAGGAACATTATTCAAGTGGATGTTTGATTTTATTTTCACCCCACTTTCAGCTACTATGTTTGCCCTTTTGGCTTTCTTTGTAGCATCTGCATCCTATCGTGCCTTTCGAGTGAGAAATTTGGAGGCGACACTATTACTTATGTCAGGAATTATTATCATGGTAGGCCGCGTACCTTTGGGTAGTAGTATTTCGAGCTGGTTTATTATGTATCTGCTCGTATTGGTAGGCAGTATTGCAGCAAATATCAAATTGCAAGATAAGATAAT
>Ga0257113_1000718_pt1 | contig 11218 bp, 13 predicted proteins | sample LP_taG_4_FD_191568 | JGI IMG/M metagenome (GOLD analysis project Ga0257113, IMG submission 191568) | Marine microbial communities from Northeast Subartic Pacific Ocean, Canada - LP_J_2015_P26_2000m | ecosystem: Environmental > Aquatic > Marine > Oceanic | place: Canada: Northeast Subartic... | reverse complement strand
GCTCTTGTAACGTTTTTCTTATCTTGTAAAGCTTAACAGAATCCTGTTTTGGTATTTCTATTTTTGGCAATTGTATCTATTTTTAAATTATTAATATTAAGGTAAATATTTTTAATAAATCATTTATCGAATTTAGTCATATTTTATGATCGATATTAGGACAGATCTAAATTATTTCTAAAACAAGTTATATTGTAATTTAATTATGATAACTTAAATACCAATTTCATTTTCATGATAACATGTCATTTTTAATGCAATCAACCAAGATTATTAATACTATTCCAAAAGCCGCTTTAGCTGTTCTTGTTACTGTATTTATCATTGGATTGTTTGTTGTTGGGTTCGATCAAGGTCAAATTTTTAGCATAATTTATGGTGAATCAGCTTTTGCCGATCAGTTTCTGCATGAACTTACTCATGATATGAGACATGCAGCAGGATTTCCTTGCCACTAATTCAAATTGAATTGATTTTTAATCATTATTTGGATAAAGTATTACTTGTGAATTATTTTCATTAATAGAAATATTTGCTTTTTTAATCCTGCTGCGATACATCTTAATTTTTTTCCCTTCATTTGTAATTTTAAATCTTTGAATTTCTACTAAAGATAATTTTTCTAGATTTGATAGGGTTTTGTAAACAGCTGATAATCAAATCTGTAATTCATTAGCTATTTTTACTGCATCTTTTTCAACATTTATAATTGAAAACAATACAGCATGTGAACAAGTAGTTGTAAGCGCTTCTATAATACGCTGTTTAATATCATATTCATCAAGTTCAAGCAGTGTTGGCTTTGGAAGTAAGCCTCTCATAAAAATCAGTTAGCAGATAGTGAAAGCGTTGGTTCTGGTTTTTTAATAGATATTTCAGCCTTGTTGATTCTACTTCGATAAACCTTGAAACGCCTTCCTTTTTCTGATAAAATAGTTTTTTCTACTTGTACTAGCGTTAAATTTTCTAAATCTGACAATTTTTTATAAACTGAACTTAGTGGGATTTTTAATGATGTAGAAAGATCAGATGCCGTTTTACCTTTGCGTATGATTGAAAAAAGAATTACTCTTGATTCAGCATCTGCCAAAGCCTCAATAACTTTTTGAGTTATATCATATTTTTTTAGTTGTGGAAGAGTAATTTTATGCTGCATTACCAGTTAATTCACTAAGAATGTATTTAGACATATTGATTATTCACTATTCTAATAATATGGAATAGAAATTTAGAAATGACTCGTTATATTTCATATATGTCCTTAAAATCATGTTGTAATATTTTTTAATTGATTTTTTGCATCTGCATGTTTAATTTCTCTAGCAATACGACGACCCATACTCATTGGCTCATCAAAAATTAAAGTAGTGTAGGGTGAACCATTCATGAAAATGTTTGTTCCAGCTACAATTCTAGCTGAAAATTCAAATGCACTAAAGTGTGCATTTTCATCGTATACACCTTCTATACAAAATGGTCCATTCATTCCAGGCGGAACAAGCTTTGCTGAAGCCTTTACAAAATTTTCTCCCATTGTATATACACTATCTAACAATGATTCACGTAATACAAGTGGACTGTTTGCAATTACATTAAATGATGAAGATTTTTTCATATTAAGCTGACTTTCAGCTGGAATTCTTGCTAAACCCTCAATGTCAGATTCATGCCTTTTATCAACTCCAAAAAATTCAAGTTCTTGTTTTAGTGGAGAATAAAAAAACTGTAAGTAGGCTAAAACACCTGTAGTATATTCTTGAATATACAAATCATTGTCTCCATTAATTATTCCATCTTTGATCAATTGATCTCGATTTTTGTTGTATTCTTTTTCAGTGGAAGCAAGAAAATATCCCTTACCGCCAGCTGCTCCATGTCTTTTTGCAATAACAAGTCCATTGATCTCTTTAGGATTTGGTATAGATTTTGGTGTTTCAAGCTTTGCTTCCTTCATTAATTGTTCCTTTAATGTTCGATCAGATTCCCAACGTAAGATATGTTTATTTCCAAAAACTGGCGTCTTGATTGATTCGATTTGTTCTGAATTCATTTGTGCTATTAGTGTTCCATGTGGAATCAAAATGGAATTATTTTTTCGAAGAACAGATTCACATTTTTGTTCAAGTATTTCTGAAAATGAGTCCACAAATATTAGTTCATCAATAAATTTGAAGCGTTGGTAAAGACCTTTTCGTTTTTTTTCACATATTAGAAGTGTTTTAAGCCCCTCATCCTTTGCGCCTTTTAAGAGCTGAAGTGCGCAGTGTGAACCTAGCGTTGCTACTGATATCAATTATAATATTATTTTAGTACATGCACATATGAAACTATGTATCATAACATTTGTAATAATCTATCAGAAATTCTAATACACTAGTAATTAATTCTAATGTAATATCCTGTTTCATATAATTAGGAACCGCTTTGAATAAAAATCCTATTACATTATTTGGTAATATGTAGTATTTTCACAATTTTACATAGGAAAAACGATAATTGCACAAGCAATATGAATAATCATCTTTTATTTTCTATTCAGCATATTAATTTTTAATATTAATAATAAATAAATAAAAAAATTTTAATGATTAATAAGCAGTATGGATAGATAAAGGAACATAATTTATAGTGGTGTAACAGCAATCCCTTATTGCAAATTTCAACATCATCAACTACGATTAAGGATGATACAAGAAAACAAATTTACCTCCAAATCATATCTGATCAATTTTGTATGGGAATAGTCTCTTCAATTATTGATGGGCCTAAAACTGCTGTTGAAATTTCTAAAGTGACAAATATTCCTATTAGTACAGTTTACCGAAGATTGCAATTTCTTCAGGAGCATAAGATGTTGAAAACTTCTGGTGGATTAAATAAGGATGGAAAATATTTTGTATATCTGAGTAAATTAAAAACAATCTCAACATTCTTTGATGGCTCAAACATAATGATTTCAGTTACACCAAACCTCAATTTCACAATTAACTAACAATTACTAAAAAATCATAATAAATACTCAAATTTAAAAAGAAGTGTAATGGTTGAGACCGAATTAGGAGAATGGCGTAGAAGCCATTATTCAAAAGAATTAGATCCGTCATTGGCAGAATCAGATGTAACTATAATGGGATGGATTTCAAGTGTAAGAAGTCATGGTAATATCACATTCTTAACAATTGTAGATAAAATGGGCGAAGTTCAAATAGTTGCAAAAAAGGGATCCTGTCCAGACGATCTAATTAAAAATTTATCAAAATTAAAAGAACATTCTTCTGTTGGCTTGATTGGAACAGTAAAGACTTCTGAAAAAGCACCAAATGGAGTTGAAATAATACCAAAAGATCTTCGGATATTTTCTTCTGTTGAGAAAATTCCTCCATTTGATCCTTATGCAAAGACTATCAAAAATATTGATACACGACTTGAGATTAGGGCAATTGATTTACGCCGAAGTGTGTTACAGAATGTTTTCAATGCACGAAGTAATGTGCTTAGATCAATCCGTCAATATTTTTATGATCAAAATTTTACTGAAATCAATACTCCAAAGATGATCGCTACCGCCACAGAGGGTGGTGCTGCGCTGTTTCCAATTTTTTATTACAATAAGGAAGCATTTCTTGCTCAAAGCCCGCAGCTGTATAAAGAACAATTAACAATGAGTTTTGAGAAAGTGTTTGAGATTGCGCCTATTTTTCGGGCTGAACCATCAAGAACAAACCGGCATTTGTCTGAGGCTATATCTATTGATTTTGAAGAAGCATATGTTGATTATAACGATGTGATGAAAAGAATTGAACAAATCATAAAACAAGCAATTTTGTCAATACAAGAGTTCTCTAAAGATAATCATGATGCTGATTTTACAATTCCTGAGATCTCAGACACTATTCCACAATATTCATACTCTGATTTATTAAAAAAAATTCAGGCTACAGGCGCTACGAGTCAATGGGGTGACGATCTGTATCCAGAGCAATTAAACAAAATTGAAATAACTGGTTTTTACTTTATCAAAGATTGGCCTACAGGTCCAAAACCATTTTACGTGAAGGTAAACAAAGATAATCCAAAAATCTCAGAGTCGTTTGATTTGATGTATGGTGATTTAGAAATTTCATCTGGTAGCACTAGAATTGAAAAAAAGTCAGAGCTTGAGGATAGAATGAAAAATAAAGGTATGAAGATTGACACATTTGGTTATCATCTGAATGTTTTTGATTATGGTGTTCCACCACACGCAGGGTGTGGAATTGGTCTTGAAAGATTAATGATGGCACTAACCGGCATAGAAAATATTCGCGACACAACATTTTATCCTAGGGACGTTGATAGGTTAACCCCATAGGTGAAAAATTTGGTTAATGAGGAAGAAATTTCTGAAGTTGCAAAATTAATGAAAATTGATCTTGCAGATCATAATGATCATATTAAAAGAGTACAAAAAATGCTTGAATATTTTGATATTCTAGATAATGCTGGTGTTGAATCTGAGGAAATCACTGTTCAAGAAACTGATTTAGATAAACTGAGAGATGATAAATATAATCCGTATGACAAAAATTTATTAAAATTTCTGAAGAGCTATCAGGGAAAATACGTCAAGGCTCCAAAGTTGAATTAAGTTGGATTTAGGAATTTCTGCATTAAGTTACGTAAATAGCATAAAGAATGATGAATTTACTGTAGAAGAATTTATCTCAAAATCACTTGAGCGAATTAATCAGGTGGATGAAAAACTTCATGCATTCTTACGAGTAAATGATCTAGTAATAAAAAATGCAAGAGAGATTGATACTAAAATAAAATCGAATCAGAATGTTGGAAAATGTTATGGAATGCCTATATCTGTTAAAGATAATATTTGCATAGAAGGCTCAAAAACCACTTGTGCATCAAAAGTTTTAGAAAATTTTGTTGCGCCATATACCTCTACCGTAATTAGTAAACTAAATTCTGAAGATGCAATAATAATTGGAAAAACAAATCTTGATGAGTTTGCAATGGGTCTTAGCACGGAATTCAGTGCTTATGGGCCAAGTAGAAATCCTTGGAATACAGATTATGTTCCAGGTGGTTCCTCTGGCGGAAGCGGAGTATCTGTCTCTGCAAACGAATGCATTGCATCATTAGGTTCAGACACAGGTGGTTCAATTAGAAACCCAGCCAGTTTTTGCTCTGTAGTTGGATTAAAACCAACATATGGATTAGTAAGCCGTTATGGTCTTGTTTCATATGCTAATAGTATTGAACAAATCGGACCCTTGACAAAAACTGTGGAGGATTCTGCATTCTTACTAAACATAATTTCTGGAATTGATTCTAACGATAACACTACAGTAGATAACAAGAATCAAGATTATCTAAATAATATTGATGCTGGGATAAGTGGAAAAAAAATTGGAATAGTAACAGAAATGACAAATTCTGAAGGGCTTAGCACTGATGTACTAAATGCCACCAATGATGCGGTTAAGACATTTGAAAAACTAGGAGCAAACTGTGAGCAGGTATCATTACAAATGATTCCTTATACTGTTGCTGCATATTACACTATAACATCAACAGAAGCAGGAAGTAATCTAGCAAGATATGACAACATAAGATATGGATATGAATTCGATTCATCAGGCTTTGAATTCAATTCATACATATCACAAGCAAGAAGTAAACTTGGTCCTGAAGTTATACGAAGAATGATCTTAGGTGGTTTTGTACCATCTGCTGGACATGCTGGGAAATATTTTCTGAAAGCATTAAAGGTTAAATCTAAACTTATTGCTGAAATAAATCATGTATTTGAAAAATTTGACTTTTTAATTTCATCTACTGTTCCCATTCAACCATTCAAATTTGGTGAAAAAATTCAAGACCCTGTATCACTTATGATGGTTGATTTTAACACAGTTACTGCCAATCTTACTGGAATTCCAGCAATATCTGTACCATATAAGATTACAAACGGCTTGCCTATAGGAATTCAAATAATGGCAAATTGTTTAGAGGAACATTCACTGTTACAAGCTGCATACGCATTAGAAAAAACTGTAGATTTACCCAAGGTGCCAGTCTAGTGACAAAAATTGGTCTTGAGATACATTGTCAGCTAACAAAGCTTGAAAGCAAGTTATTTTGTTCATGTAAGGCTGATTATAGAGAGTTTGAGCCTAACACAAACATCTGTCCAGTTTGTATGGGAATTCCTGGTTCGTTACCATTACTGAATAAAAGTGCTGTTGAAAAAGCTACATTAATTGCAATGGCACTTGATTGTAAAACTCCCGGTAAAATTGCATTTTTTAGAAAAAATTATTTTTATCCTGATTTACCAAAAAACTTCCAAATTACACAGCTTAATGCATATGGAAATACAAGTATTGGTTGGGAAGGTAGAATCTTAGTAGAAGATAAGCAGATAAAAATTAGAAGAATACAATTAGAGGAAGACCCTGGACGATTAATTTACGAAGGCGCCACTGAAAAAACTAAACTCACATTGGTTGATTATAATAGGGCTGGAACTCCATTAGTTGAAATTGTAACTGATCCAGATTTTGAAACTCCTCATCAAGTTAGAGAATTTTTGAACATACTTTCAGATTTGCTTGAAAATTTGAATGTGTCAGATCCAGGACTGGAGGGCGCAATGCGTGCTGATGCCAATGTATCAATTGAAGGTGGTTCAAAAGTTGAAATAAAGAACATTGGCTCATTTCATGATTTAGAAAAAGCTGTTCATTTTGAAATAACAAGACAGCATAGTCTTGCAGAAAGAAAAATTGAGATTATTCAAGAAACTCGACATTGGGACGATGGACGAAAAATCACCGTCTCAGCAAGAACAAAGGAAGAAGAGGCTGAATACAGATATCATCTTGAGGCAGATATACCGTGGGTTCGGATTAATGATAACACAAAAAATCAATTACGAGCACAGATGCCTGAAAGCATCAGTTCCAAGAAGGAACGATACATTTCAAAATATGATATTACACCACAAGTTGCAGGCATCTTAGCTTCAGACAGATACTTTTCTGAACTTTTTGAAAAGGCAAACAACGAAACTAATGCGAAAGACGTTGCAAATATGATTACTACGGATATTATGGGATTGCTTGATACGCGAGAAAAGCGTGAAATATCAAAACTAGAAGCAGGGCACCTTTCAGATTTAGCTGAATGCGTCAAATCAAATAAGATTACCAGAGCATCTGCAAAGTTAGCTCTGGATGAGATTATAAAAAATGGCAAGCCATTATCACAGATAATTGAGGTTCTTGATTTGGGTCATGTTTCCGATGAATCTACACTATCTGATATTATATCACAAGTCTTAAACGAAGAAGTAAAAGCAGCAGAAGATGCTAAACAAAATCCTGAAACAGTTAACTTTTTGGTGGGAAAAGTTATGCAAAAAACACATGGAAAGGCAGACCCAGAATTAACATTAACCCTTTTGAAAAAAAATCTTGATATTGAATAATACTAATGGTTTTAAAATAAACAATTCAAATCATAATATTACGTACTTTTTGACACAAAATAATGGAACCTAAAAAACGAATCTTAATTTTAGGCGGAGGATTTGCCGGAGTTGATTGTACTAGGATGCTAGAAAAGTATTTTCAAAACAGGGATGAGATTGAAATTACGTTAGTAAGTGATGATAATTTTCTGCTTTTTACACCAATGTTACCACAGGTTGCTTCTGGAACAGTTACCCCAAGACATATTGTGATGCCGCTTAGATCGTTATGTAAGAAATCCAGAATATACGAATTAGTAATTAGAGACATTGATCCAGTAAACAAACATGTGACTTTAGAGGGTACACCTGAAAAAAGAGGTGTTCGCATACATTATGATTATTTGGTTATTGCATTAGGAAGTGAAACCAATTTTTTTGGATTACAGAATGTTGAAAAACATTCATTCACTATGAAGACACTTGCTGATGCCTTATCATTAAGGAATAGGTTAATTGATATGCTGGAACAGGCAGAAAATGAAACTCGTGAGGAACTTAAACAACGCCTACTAACTTTTGTTGTAGTTGGCGGAGGATTTGCGGGTGTAGAAACAGCAGGAGAGATTAATGATTTTCTACACGATGCATTAAACTATTATCATAATATCAACAAAGTAGATATCAATGTAATAATTATTGAAGCGCTTTCTAGTATCTTACCTGGATTTAATAAAAAATTAGTAAAATTCGCGCATAACAAATTAGAAAAAAATGGAATTAAAATATTACTTGATACTATTGTTTCAAGCTTTGATGGGAAAATTGTAATTGTTAAAAAATCAGCAAAATCAACGTCTACCGTTAAATCAAAAATAAGCATTCCATCATATACACTTGTTTGGGCTGCCGGTGTTACTCCGGTTGAAATTATTAAAAAATCTATATTTAAAACAATGAAGGGACAAATAATCGTTAATGAATTTTTAGAGATACCAAATTTTTCAGGTGTATTTGCAATTGGAGATTGTTCACGGTTTGATGAATCGATTAACAAAAGTTATCCGCCCACGGCACAGTTGGCAGAGGCACATGCAAAATTAGCGGCATATAATATCAAACAAATAATCAACAACAATGAAAAAAAGAAATTTGAATACAATTGGAAGGGTCAGAGTGCAATCATTGGAAAGCGTTCTGGAATTACTGAGGTAATGGGTCGTACAGTGACTGGCTTTTTAGCTTGGCTAATATGGATAAACTACTATCTATCAAAAATGCCAAACTTAGAAAAAAGATTAAGGGTTTGGTTGGATTGGAATATTGATTTGTTTTTTAGAAGAGATATTTCTAGATACGGCTTCAAGAGAAATGTTTTAAAAGAATATCAAGAGTTGGATGAAGTCGATGACGTATGGTAATGTATTATAATTTTTCAATCAATTTTAAAATACCGAATGCAATTTTTTCAAACTGAGTTTTTCTTTCCATTGACACCATTAAGATGTTATTTTTCATAGGAAAGCTCATCACAATGAGTTTTTCCCTAAATGACATGGCGAACTTTACTTTTCCAAGATCATCGTCAAATTCACTTCTCATCTTAACTCTTAGTGCAAGCTCCATGTAGAGCATTTCGTCTCTTTTTCTATCTCCAAGTCGTTTTTTACTTGGTATCATACCACCCGCAATTAGTCTACCTCTAGAGTTGATTATACCTGCAAATCTAACATTGGAATCAGCTTTTTTAGCAAGTTCACATAGTTTTTCATAATCCATAGTTGTCAATCTTGTGCGATCTATTTATTGCGATCTATTTTTTAGTAATTATATGCAAAATGAATCCAACATAACTGAGTATTATAAGAAAACAGCAATGTTTTGGTCTGATATGATTGCAATGATGTCATCAAAGCCTACAACACTTACTGCTGTTGGACCAATTCGTAATCTTTCATCTAATTTGAAGAAAATTACAAGTGAGCTAACTGAAGCAAATAAGGAGATTGTAGAATTTAATAATTTTTTGATTGAATACTATAAACAACTATCAGATACATGGACTAGTGCTCAAAAAGAAGTGGCATCGAGGGCACCTAAAATACCACAAAATGAGGAAAGTGTGGAGGCTTATAAAAGAGTCTGGATAGACATTTTTGAGAATAGCTTCACTGGACTGTTTGATTCTAAAAAATTCTCAGAAAATTATAATGGACTTATTTCAACAGAACTTGATCTTCTGAAAAGATGGAATGCAATAACAGATGTAATGTTAAAATCTGCTAATTTGCCAACTAAGCAGGAGATAGATGAAATATACGAGGAGATTCATAGTCTAAAGAATCGAATTTTTAAGCTAGAATTATCTAAAAAGAAAACTGAAAATGCCAGAAAATAAATTTGACCCAAAAATTATTGGCGAATTTCTAAATTTTGGTCGTAACTTAGTAGAGGCTCCTATGAAAGTCTCTGTGCCACATGAGGTTAAGATTGGTTCAACACAATTTGATGTTGCATACAAGGAAGATAAAATGCGCTTGTTACATTTCAAGTCGCTTACATCAAAGCAAATTAGAACACCATTACTTATTTCATATGCAATTGTTAACCGGTATCACATTTTTGACATTGACCCAAAGAAAAGCTGGATAAGAAACTTGCTTATGCAAGGATTTGATGTTTATTTGATTGATTGGGGAACACCATCCAAGATTGATAGATTTCTAGGATTTGATGAATACGTAAATGGTTACATGGATAACTGTATGGATTTTATTTGCGATGAAACTGATGTGGATAAGGTATCAATTCAGGGCTATTGTACGGGTGGAACATTGGCCACTGTATATTCATCGCTTCATCCAGAAAGGGTCAAAAATTTAATCGCAACTGCACCAGTAATTGATGGCTGGAAGGATACAACAGTTGTGAGTAACATTGCAAAATATTTTGATGTTGACAAATTAGTGGATACGGTAGGAAATATGCCACCAGAGTTTATCTATTTCTGTTTTTCAATTTTAAAGCCATTTGAGCAAGGTGTTGAAAAATACTTGAAATTTTTGAATAATATAGATAATGAAAAATACGTTGACAGTTTTCTAAAAATTGAAAAGTGGCTAGATGAGACTCCACCTATTCCTGGCGAGCTTTTCAAGCAGTGGATAAAGGGCATTTATCAAGATAACTTGTTGATACAAAACAAGATGTATGTTGGGAATAAGCATGTTTCATTAAAAAATCTCAATATGCCCATTTTTACTCAGGTTGCTGTGGGTGATCATTTAGTTTCACCAGAATGCAGTATGCCATTACATTATGCAGTCTCAAGCACTGACAAGATATTGAAATTATATCCCACAGGACATGTTGGAATGATAGCTAGTTCATTCAGTCAAAAAATCGTCTTACCAGAGCTTGGCCAATGGCTCAAAGAAAGGTCATAAATAAAAAAAGGTGACATTCACACTAGTATCTTGGTGTGAATGCGGTTATCCAAGAGTGCATTACACTTTTGTTAAGATCAGCAAAAGCCTTTGCATTCTCGTTGAAGGTCTTGATATTCTGACGGGTTGCATCAATTGTTGCTAGTGCCATCTTGTTTTGAACATCTTGAACCTTGCTAATCTGTTCGTTTGTTTTGTTTACAGCACTTTCTGTTGCTTCTGGAAGAGCAGTGTTGATTCCAGTCTTGTTTGCAAATTCTCTTTGCAAAGCAATAGTTGAATCTACAATGTTCTGAAATGCTTC
>Ga0257113_1000716_pt1 | contig 11227 bp, 10 predicted proteins | sample LP_taG_4_FD_191568 | JGI IMG/M metagenome (GOLD analysis project Ga0257113, IMG submission 191568) | Marine microbial communities from Northeast Subartic Pacific Ocean, Canada - LP_J_2015_P26_2000m | ecosystem: Environmental > Aquatic > Marine > Oceanic | place: Canada: Northeast Subartic... | reverse complement strand
TTGTGGGATCTATTTTTAAACCAATAGTAATTATTTTTTTTGATTCTATTAATTTATCAATTTCATTGTACAAAAAAGATAGATTATTTATTACATTCAAATTTGTTTGGTCTATCTTGTGTGCCAGTTCAAAAAATTGGATTGCATTTGTATAATTTTTTTTCAATGTATAAACATTGCCTAAATTAATATAAGGATCAATATTGTTCTTATCTGCATCACTGGCTTGTTTAAAATAGTAAATGGATGCTTCATACATTTTTTTATGAACGTAAATTAGGCCTAAATTTATTAAAACTTCATATTGTAGTGGTGAAAAATCTAGAATTTCCAGAAAAATACTTTCGGCACCAGAAATATCCCCCTGTGATTTTTTTAATAGAGCTTCTTTAATTTTACTATTGATATTCATAAAATAATTTCAATAACTTATTTAGATATGTACTAAATTAAGATGTTATAATACTTTTCGCAATAATATATATATAGTGATTATATGACAGAACAAAAAGTGGATCTAAATTTATTTTTTCCCACTCCAGTATGGGCTTCTATAATTAACAATTACAAACATGTTAACCAAAAGATTTTTTCTTATATTGATGAATTAAAAACAAATGATCCAGAAGGAGTAAGAAGAAGTAATTTTAAAGGCTGGCATTCAAAAGATTTTGAACTTAATAATGAGAACGTTATAATATTTGTTAATGCTATATCCACAAAACTAAACAAAGCTTTGATAGATATGAATTGGGATTTAAAAAATCAAACAGTAAAGATTACAAGTATGTGGTCCATAATTAATCAAAAACATGCTTTGAATGAAAGACATATCCATGGTAATAATTTTATTAGCGGTGCTTATTATGTTAAAGCGCCCTCTGATTGTGGAAATATTTGCTTTTATGATCCACGCTCAGGTCCGACATTTAGCCACCCAAAAACAACTGGTCCAAATAAACTCAATGCGACTGCTCACACCATAAAACCAGAAGATGGTCTGCTGGTTTTGTTTCCTAGCTACCTTCATCACTCAGTAGAAACGAATTTATCTGATGAAGAAAGAGTAGTTATTAGTTTTAATATAAATCTAATTAGTAACTAGTTATCTGACATTTTCAGAGCATTTAAAAAAGCATTCTGAGGTATATCAACTTTGCCAAACTGCCTCATTCTTTTCTTTCCTTTTTTTTGTTTATCTAACAATTTATTTTTTCTAGTCACATCCCCACCATATAGTTTTTGTGTTACATCTTTTCTAAATGAAGCAACAGTTTCTCTTGCTATAATTTTACCGCCAATCGCCGCTTGAATAGCCACTTTAAATTGTTGACGAGGTATTAAATCTTTCAATCTTTCACAAAGAGCTCGGCCCCTGCTTTGCGACCTATCTCTATGGGCGATTAACGACAATGCATCAACTGGATCACCATTAATCATCACACTAACTTTAACCAGATCATTAACTTTATATCCAGCGAGTTCGTAGTCAAAACTTGCATAACCTCTCGTAATTGATTTTAATCTATCATAAAAATCAAATACAACTTCATTAAGGGGTAACTTATATTCAATCATTGCCCTTGATCCTACATAGCTTAAATTATTTTGAATACCTCTTTTGGAAGTGCAAAGCTCTAATACAGTTCCAAGATATTCGTCTGGCACAATTATGGTGGCTTTAATCCATGGTTCTTCAATATTATTTATTTTCACAGGATCGGGCATGTCAGTGGGATTGTGTAAATCAATTATTCTGCCATCTTTCATATTTATCTTATAAACAACAGAAGGTGCTGTAGTTACAAGCTCAAGATTAAATTCAATTTCTAGCCTGTCTCTGATAATTTCTAAATGTAATAGACCCAAAAAACCACACCTAAATCCATAACCCAAAGCTGGACTGACTTCTGGCTCATAAGAAAAACTTGAATCGTTCAGTGCTAATTTAACCATACTATCTCGAAGATGTTCATAATCATCTGAATCAACAGGGAACATCCCACAAAACACAACCGGCTGGGATGGCTTAAAACCTGGAAAAGGTTTTAGTGTAGGATTTCTGTCATCGGTGATTGTGTCTCCTACCTTACAATCAGAAGCATTTTTAATACCCGAATTAATAAAACCAATTTCTCCAGGACCTAAGCTAGCCACTTCTTCAGGCTTGGGAGAAAAAATTCCGACCCTATCAATTGTATGTGTAACACCAGCAGCCATAAAACGAATTTTTTGATTCTTTTTTAGCTCTCCATCAATGACTCTTACAAGAACAACAACTCCCAAATAACTATCATACCAGCTATCGACTAAGATGCACTTGAGAGGCTTGTCTTTGTATCCGGAAGGAGGTGGAAGATGATTTACAATTTTATCTAATAGTTCTTTTATACCTTCTCCAGTTTTAGCAGAAATTAAAGCGGCGTCTTGGGAATCTATTCCTAGAATTTCTTCAATTTGATTTTTTATTCTCGTCGGTTCAGAGGAGGGCAAATCAATCTTGTTTAAAACCGGGATTATTTCATGATTATTATTTATTGCTTGGTAAGCATTTGCGAGTGTTTGTGCTTCGACACCCTGGGTTGAGTCGACAATCAGAATTGATCCCTCACAAGCCGCTAAAGAACGTGAAACTTCATAGGCAAAATCTACATGACCGGGTGTATCCATTAAGTTCAAAACAAAATTGTTTCCATCCTCACTCTTATAATTAAGGCGAACTGTTTGTGCTTTGATAGTTATACCTCTTTCTCTTTCCAACTGCATGGAATCCAAAACTTGCTCTTTCATTTCTCTTTGTGTAAGCCCGCCACAAAACTGAATTAATCTATCAGCTAAGGTAGATTTACCATGATCAATGTGAGCAATAATGGAAAAATTTCTTAGATTATTTAATTCTGTCATTAATGTCTTAGTTCGCCCCCAAATGACTTTGAGATAAGATCAATAATATTTATTGAAATTTTTTCTATTTCGCTGTCGGTAAATGTTTTTTCTAATGGCTGCAATATAACTTTTAAGGCAATGCTTTTTTTATTTTCTGGTAATTTTTTTCCTTCAAAAACATCGAAAATTATAACTTTTTTTATTATTTGCTTATCAATTTTTTTAATATTATTGATCAAATCAATTGCCTTAATGTTCTTAGGAAATAAAAATGCAAAATCCCTTTCTACGACTTGATAGGGGTTATTATCATATGCTTTTTTAGTAGAAGTTTTTTTGATTTGAAATAGTTCCAACTTATCAATAAAAATTTCAAAACCACAAACAACAGCTTTAATATCAAATCTTTTTAAAAGTAAGGGGTTTAGTTCGCCAAAATTAGCTATGATACTTTTTCCCAATATTAATTGTGCTGATTTACCTGGATGAAATACATTATTACGCAATGTTTTAAAAATTAGGCTTTCTATAGGTACATTTAATTGCTCAAGAACATAATAAACATCACTTTTTACATCAAATACATCGGTTACTCTTGCTTCATTTAACCAAGAAGAAGAGTTAGATGAACCATATTGTATCCCCGTTGCTACCATTTGCTGGTCAACTTCTTCAAGTCCATTAAAGTTTGGTCCAACCTCAAACAATTTGCCATTGGTATATAATCTAGCTACATTAGGATTTATAGAACTCAAGAGGTTGGGAAAGGCGGAGGGTCTCATGGAACTCAAATCAGTGCTAATAGGATTCTTAATATCTATTGATACATTATTATTTATATAATTTGCTTCTTTCGAATCTATAAATGACCAAGAAACTGTTTCTAGATATCCGCGATTAGCAATAAGTCTTTTTGATTTATAAAATGATTTAAGATTAGCGCTTAATGTTTCTTTATTGTTATTAATATCTTTTGACAAAGAAATAGGGATAATTTTATCAAAGCCATAAATTCTTAAAATTTCTTCAACTATATCAGCAGGTCCGTCAATATCCGGTCTAAAAGTTGGCACAGTTATTTCAATTACAGTGTTTTTTTTGGATTTTACCAAAAAACCAAGATTGTTTAAAATGGTTGTCTGATCTTTGGTATCAATACTGATCCCACCAAGAGTTTTTGTTGAGTTTGTATCAAAGTTGATAATTTTATTTTTTTGAATTGAAGATTTGTCTGCTTCTATTGTACTAACCTCCCCTCCACATATTTGCGTTATCATCTGAGTAGCCATATCAACACCCCACTCAATTGAAGTTGGATCAACACCTCTTTCAAATCGGTACCGTGCGTCACTTTGTAAATTTAGCTTTCTTCCTGTCTTGGTTACGCTAATGGGATCAAATAAAGCTACCTCTATAAAAACACTGCGAGTTTCTAAAGAGCAGCCACTTTCCAGACCTCCCATTACTCCTCCAATTCCATGGAGATTTTTGTCATCACTGATTACAACCATGTCTTCTGAGAGAAGATATTCTTTCTCATCTAATGTTTTACATTTTTCCCCGGCAACTGCTTTTCGCATTGTTAAGTTACCACTTAGCTTATCTGCATCATAAACATGAAGTGGGCGGCCTAAATCATGGGTTATATAATTAGTGATATCGACTAGCGCACTAATTGGTCGCAAACCAATTGCGGTTAGTCTACTTTTTAACCACTCAGGACTTGATGTATTATTCACATTCTTAAAAAAACGACCTGCCACTCCAGGACATAAATATTCATCTTTTTGATTAAATTTTCTCAACCATTTTACACCACTAACAAAGCCACCTTTAATTTTGTTAACTTTTAATTCTATTAGAGAGCCTAAGCCTGCTGCAGCTAAGTCACGTGCAATTCCTCTGACTGATAAGCAGTCGGATCTATTGGGCGTTATATTTATTTCTATAACTGGATCATCAAATCCAAAAATTTTAGCAACGGGGTCACCAATTTTATGGACGTTGCTTAATTCTATTATGACTTCATGCTCATCTGAAATACCGAGTTCTCTCTCAGACAAAAGCATACCACAAGATTCAACGCCTCGTATTTTTGATTTCTTTAAGTGCATTTTTGTACCTGGTACAAAAGTATCTATCGGAGCAAAAATACCTAGCATTCCTGTTTGAGCATTAGAGGCTCCACAAACTACTTGAAAATTTCCTTTATTTGTTTGAACCTCACAAACTTTTAATCTATCTGCATTAGGGTGTTTAGTTGCACTAACTACCTTTGCCACAGTAAAATATTTAAATTTCTCTGATTTATCTTCAACGAATTCAACTTCTAAACCTATGTTTGTCAGTGTGTTTACAATTGTTTTAATATCAGCTGTTGTGTCTAAATGATCCTTTAACCAACTAAGTGTAAATTTCATTTTATATGCCTGAAGAAGTTGTTAAGTCCAAAGGATCAAAACCATAATGATTAAGCCATCTAAAATCACTTTCAAAAAAACTTCTTGCATCAGTTATTCCATATTTAAGCATTGATAATCGTTCTATGCCCATTCCAAAAGCAAAACCTTGAAAGGTTTTTGAATCTATTTTGCAGTTTTCCAAAACTTTTGGATGAACCATTCCGCATCCTAAAATTTCAAGCCATTGATCTCCTGCTCCAACTTTCCAAACATCATTGTTTTTTGTAAAGGCTATATCCATTTCTGCACTAGGCTCTGTAAAAGGAAAATAACTTGGTCGAAAACGATATTGTAAATCATTAATTTCAAAAAATTCTTTTAGAAAATCAATTAAACATCCTTTTAAATGTGCCATGGACGATGAGTTATCGATTAATAAACCCTCAACCTGATGGAACATGGGCGTATGCGTGGCATCAGAATCACTTCTGTAGGTTCTTCCTGGAACAATAATTCTAATGGGAGGTTTTGTTTCAAGCATAGTTCTTACTTGCACAGGGCTTGTGTGCGTTCTTAAAACCTTATCTTCATTATGTATTTTGTCTTCAATATAGAATGTATCTTGCATTTCTCGAGCTGGATGGTGAGAAGGAATGTTCAATGCTGTAAAATTATTAAAATCCGTTTCAATATCAGGACCGCTCTCCACAGAAAAACCCATCGATGAAAATATATCTATAATTTTATATATGGTTTGACTGATTGGATGAATTTTTCCTGTATTAAAATCTCTTGGAGGTAGAGTGGCGTCTATTTGTTCATTTTCTAATTTTTCATTAAGTGCTAATATCTCTAAATCACTTTTTTTATTGTTAATTGTTTGTTCAAAAAATGATTTAAATAAATTTAATTCTTGTCCTTTGATTTTTTTCTCCTCAATAGATAATAAGGAAAGAGACTGCATCTCATTAGAAAGAAAGCCTTTTTTTCCTATATATTCAATGCGAAGTTTTTCAAGTTCCTCTATTGAAGATATCTTGTTGATTCTTGCTGTAATGTCATTTTTATCCAATGATAAAGACATGCGTCTATATATAAATTATATATTGGTAAAAAACTACCTAGCAGATTGTGCTTTTTCAACCAAAGTTTTAAATACTTCAGGTTGATTCACGGCCAGTTCTGCTAAAATTTTTCTATCAATTTCAATAGTCGCCTTCTTAAGGCCATCAATAAATTGGGAATATGTTATCCCGTGTATTCTTACACCGGCATTAATACGCTGAATCCACAAACCACGAAAATCACTTTTTCTTTTTCTTCTATCTCGATATGCATATTGTTGTGCACGTTCAACAGCTTGCACAGCTACTCTAAAAACATTTTTTCTTCTACCATAATACCCTTTTGCACGTTTTATTACTTTTTTATGTCTCGCGTGTGCCGTTACTCCTCTTGATACTCTTGTCATAATTTACCTCTATTTATTGTAAGGCAACATATGATCAATTAATTTAACATCACCCTGAGACATAATGCATGATTTTTTTGTATTGCGTATAAATTTATTTGAACGTTTACTCATACCATGCCTCTTACCCGCTGGCTTAAATTTTATTTTTCCTGTTCCAGTACGAGAAAAACGTTTTTTAACACTGCTTTTAGTTTTTAGCTTGGGCATTTTAACTCCTTGATAATAATTTAATCGCTAGGCTGCCCCGCAGGCCATAGTCGATGTGAGGAGGCTTATAGACAAAATGACTTTAACAAGCAATAAGATTATGCTATTTTACCATTTGAGGGACTAAAATTATCATTATTTGTTTACCCTCACTTTTAGGTGGCACTTCAACCTTGGCATACTCAGATACTTCCTCTGTTAATTTTTTTAGCAAATCTAAGCCCAGATTTTGATGCTCCATTTCTCTTCCTCTGAAACGCATTGAAACCTTAACTTTATTTCCATCACTAATAAATTTTTTTAAGGCCTTAACTTTCACTTGATAATCATGTGTGTCAATTCCAGGCCGCATTTTTATTTCCTTAACCTCAATGGTCTTTTGTTTTTTCTTAGCTTCTTTTTTACTTTTCTGTTCTTTATATTTTAATTTTCCATAATCTATAATTTTACAAACAGGTGGTTTCGCATCAGGAGATACCTCAACTAAATCATACCCCTCATCTTCAGCATAATTTAGAGCTTCTCTAATGCTAATAATCCCTAGTTGTAATCCTTTAGATGAGATTACGCGAACCTCGCTTGCAGTAATTTGTTCATTGGTCCGAAGTCCAGTATCTTTCTTTGGTCTGTACTGAAAAACCAAAATTATATATGCTGCTGTTGAAGAATGCTTTTACAAAGCATAACTAAGAAATAATCCACATAGAAACCACCATATAGGTCTTTTTAAATTATTATTCAAGTTTTAATAAAAAATTACAAATTTTTTCTCATTTCTTATGATAAATAAAAACTGTTAAATATTTCATTTCTTATTTTGTCTTGTTTTTTTATAATTTGAGATTGGTTAAATTTATAATTTATCCATGACTTATTTTGGTAATCTTTCAGAAGTTTTTTGTTTTGAATTAAGCTAGTAATTGATTTTTCTAGTTTTATTTCATCTATATCTTCTATTAATAAACCTGTCCCATCCAATATTTCACTTAAGCCCCCTACTTTAGAAGCAATTACAGCGGCTCCGTAACAAAACCCCTCTAATGCAACGAGACAAAAGGGTTCTCTCCATAATGATGGCACTACAAGTATAGATAATGTTTTCATTATTTCCTTAACTTCATTGTTTGAAAGAAAACCAGAATATTCGGTATTATGGCCAAGTGCTGTAAAATCTTTTATTATTTTTTTTTCATAATTAGTTATTAGTTTTTCATTACCAGCTTTAGATGTCCCGATAATTCTAAATTTCCATTCAGGATATTTTTTCACAAGAGATCTTATTGACTGAACGAATACATGAGCTCCTTTTTCTTGAACTAATCTTCCTACAAAGGCAATCTCTTTATTTTTTTCGGGTTGCTTATGCAATGTTCTTTCGATAGCGTTCTGTAATACATATAAGTTATTTAACTTATTCAAATCCTTACCTATGCCATCCAAAAAACGATCTTTTATGAATTGACTTACAAAATATACAGCATGTGCATTTTTAGCTATTTGTATTCTTTCAGAAGTAGTTTTTGAACCTCGCATTTCTGTTGGATCATTATGAAAATGAAGGGATATCGGGGTATTTCGTACTTTGCGAATAGCAAGATTAAAAAGATAAGGTCTGTTATGAATCTCTATAATTTTTCTTAAACTCGTATCTTTTTTGTGAAAGTTTAAATAGTTCATTAAAATTGACCTATTTTTACCAAAATGTAAAAATTTTTTAATTTTTAATCCAATAAAATTAATATCTGCAAAAGGTACCTCAGTAAACTGACCAAAAACTTTTATTGAGGATTTAAATTCTGAAAATTCACAAGAATTTTTTATAGTCAATGAAACTGCTGATGCATTTTTTTCTGAAAAAATTTCTTTGTATGGCATAACAATATCAATATTCATATTTTAAATATCATTTCTAATTTATTTATAATTTCTTCTGGCAAAATATTATCTATGTTTCTTTTCTGTGTATATGTAACATTGTCCCCTTGAGGAATTACTGTCTGAACATTTGAAAAAGAAGATAAAACTAGATGAATCTTACATCCTGAAGCAGCAATTAAATGAGCTGGACCAGTATCATTTGATATTGCACCTATAGCTTTTTGAGAAAGTTGGTAAACAACATTTAAAGGAGATTTATTACATAAATTCAGAACATTTTTTACTTTTTTCTCAATAAAATTTATAGATTCTTGATCTTCTTTTGAGCCTATCAAGACAGGTAATATATTTTTTGAAATCAATACTTTACAAATTGCAGAATATTTTTCTGAAGACCATTTTTTCTGAATATTATTTCTTGAGCAACCAGGATTAACAATGATTAATCTTTTGTGATCAGTTTTATTAAAATCAAAAGAATGATTATTGAGCCAATCAAGATACGGTTTTCTTCTACATTTTATGTTCAGCAGTTCTATCTGGTTAGATAGTCCATCTATAACAGATGGTAAATTACCTGAGCTTAATAGATAGCGTGATGTTGAAAAAATGCTAGTTCCGTTGATTTTTGCAGATGTGAATAAACGAAAACACAATTCATAAATCGTTGTTCTTCTTGAATTTTGGAGATTTATCACTAAATCTATATTCATTTTCAAAATTTTATTAACAAGACTGATACTAACTAACAAACCTTTTCTATCATCAATTAAAATCTTATTGACCAAAAAAGAATCTAAAAAAAAAAATTTATATTTATTTGACGTTAAAATAATAATTTCATCATTTAAATAATTATCTCTAATATCTTTTAATACTGATGTTGCTGATATAATATCTCCTAAAGAACCGTGCTTAATTATCAATATTTTTTTCAATTTAAAGTGCCTCATAAAAATTAATATAGGAAGAAAGCATTTTTTCTTTAGAAAATTTATTAATTACATGCTGTCTAGCAACAATACCCATATTATCAATTTGACTTTCTGTTAATTGTAAAACATTAATAATTTTATTTTTCATTTCATTGAAATCGTGTGGCATAATTTTATATATAGAATCTAAACCATCTAGTTGATTTCTTGCACCCCCAAAGTCATAAGCTAAAATTATTTTTTTCATTGATAATGTTTCGCTAATAATCCTGCAAAATCCCTCAGGTTTTAAGGGTGCCGATATAACTACATCAGAACATTTATACATTGTTTTTAATTCATTTTTATTTAAATGCCCCAAGATACGACAATTATGATTAAGATTTTTTTTGTTAATTTCTTGATTTAATTTCTTTAAATAAGAAGTATTTTTATCATCGCCAACAAAATAAAATACTATAGGTTCCTCTTTAAAATATTCAGCTATTTTTAAGAATTCTAATTGGCCCTTCCAGCCAGTGAGCCGACCAGGGAACAATATAATTTTGTTTTGCATATTAATTCTATATTTATTTGTAAAATGAATAAAATTTTCTTGATTATCAATATCTGCATTTAAAAAATTAACATCTATCCCTCGATTTATAACGCTAATTTTATTTTGGTTAATTCTATAATTTTTTACAATTTCTTCTTTGACATATTTGGAAATTGCTACAATATTATCAACATTGCTTAATTGTTTAGTGTAGATTTTTTTTATCATGTTACTATAGCCATACACATTATGAAAAGTAGATACCGTTTTTAATTTCCTTTTATTAATATAAGGTAACAACCACGCAGGAGCACGTGAGCGAATATGTAAAATATTGACATTATTCTCATTAATTATTTTATTCATTTTTCTTGCAACAAACGGCATTAATAAAAAATTTTTTGAATGAACAGGCATAGTATAGTGTTCCACATATCTTTTATTTAAATAAGAAAGCATTTGTCCACCACGTGATGCAATATAATTTTTAATTTCAGTTTCTGCTAAATAATTTGCAACATCAATTGTACCTTGCTCAACTCCTCCCGATTGTAAAGAAGGTACAACTTGCATTAAATTAATTTTTTTCATAAATTTAAATATGTTATAAACTAAAACTTAGCAGTTATACGATGAGTTACATTATAAATAAATTAAATCAAAAAATTGCCTATAAATATACAAAAGGGCGTTCTCCAGGAATCGTTTTTGTCCATGGCCTTAATTCTGATATGCAGGGGTTGAAAGCTAAAAGTATAGAAAAATATGCAAAAAAAAATAAATTAAGATTTCTTCGATTTGACTGTCGTGGTCATGGTCAATCGTTTGGAAGATTTGAAGATTTTGTTATCTCTGATTGGAAACAAGACTTATTGGATGTAATTGACAAACTAATTAAGGGACCACA
>Ga0257113_1000713_pt1 | contig 11243 bp, 7 predicted proteins | sample LP_taG_4_FD_191568 | JGI IMG/M metagenome (GOLD analysis project Ga0257113, IMG submission 191568) | Marine microbial communities from Northeast Subartic Pacific Ocean, Canada - LP_J_2015_P26_2000m | ecosystem: Environmental > Aquatic > Marine > Oceanic | place: Canada: Northeast Subartic Pacific... | reverse complement strand
TATTCCAAATGATTGGAAATTATATTTTGATTCTCTTCCATTAGTTCATGATTCTCAACCAGAAATTTCTCATCAAGATGTGATTAGTAGACTTAAACAAAAGCAAGTTAATTTACCCATTGAATCTAGGATCCATGAAAAAATTCTAATTGATAAACAATCAAGAGTTATTCAACTAATTCAAGCTTATAGAAATCGAGGTTACCAAAAAGCAAGCTTAGATCCCTTAGATCTAAAGCCACAAAGATATTGTGAAGAACTTGAAATAGGATTTCATGGTTTAGAAAAATCAGATTTATCAACTACTTTTCGTACTGATCCTCTAAAAATCAATAAAGATATAGCTAGTTTGACAGAGATTATTGATGTTTTGGAGAAGATATATTGCGGTAATTTAGGTATTGAATATAACCATATTTCAAATATGCAAGAGAGAATGTGGTTTCAACAAAGATTGGAGCTAAATCTAGGAAAAATAGATTTTACTGATTTAGAGAAAAAATATATTTTAAAACGTTTAAGTTCAGCAGAAGGTTTGGCAAAATTTTTAGCCTCAAGATACCCAGGAATGAAACGTTTTGGAATTGATGGAGCCGAATCATTAATCCCTCTTGTTGATAGCTTGATACAAAATTGTGGGATTTTTGATGCTGAACAAGTATGTATTGGAATGGCTCATAGAGGTCGCTTAAATCTTCTTGTCAATGTGTTAGGGAAGTCTCCCAAAGAATTATTTTTGGAGTTTGAAGAAAATTTTGAATTAGAAGGAGCTAGCTCTGGTGATGTTAAATATCATTTAGGGTTTTCATCAAATATCCTGACCCCAAACGGAGAGGTTCATGTTTCTTTGGCTAACAATCCATCTCATTTGGAAATAGTTGATCCAGTAGTTATGGGTTCAGTTAGAGGGAGGCAAGACAGATTAAATGATGTAGAAAAGAAACTGGTCGTACCAATCCTTATTCATGGCGATGCATCATTTTCAGGCCAAGGTGTTGTAATGGAAACATTACAAATGTCACAAACTAGGGGCTATGGTGTTGGAGGGACTATTCATGTAATTATAAATAATCAAATTGGCTTTACTACTTCTAATGAAGAGGATGCTCGGTCAACTCAATACGCTACCGATGTAGCAAAAATGATTGAAGCACCAGTTCTTCATGTAAATGGAGATGATCCAGAGATGGTTGTTTTTGCTGCAAAGCTGGCTTGTGAGTATAGACATAATTTTAAAAAAGATATTGTTATTGATATGTTTTGTTATAGAAGGCGAGGACATAATGAAGCTGATGAGCCATCTTCTACACAGCCATTGATGTATCAGAAGATTGCAACACATCCATCAGTAAAAGATAGCTATCAAAAGGGATTAATATCTCAAAAAATTACAGATGAATTTGAATGTGATGAACTAGTTAAACAATATCGATTATCATTAGAGCAAGGAGATTCAGTTGCTCACAATTTGGCTACTCAGCCAGATGAATCTTCATGGTTTGATTGGACACCTTATATAAATCAAAAGGGTAATGAAAAAATTGAAGCAGCATTTAATGAAAGTAGGTTTAAAGAATTAGCAAAAACTATATTTACACCCCCTGATGGTTTTAACTTACAAAAACAGGTTGAGAGAATATACAAAGATCGGTTAGAAATGGCTGAAGGAAATATTGCTTTGAATTGGGGCTTTGCTGAAAATATGGCTTATGCAACTTTATTGTATCAAGGTTTTCCAATTAGGTTTACAGGTCAGGATATTCGAAGGGGCACTTTTGCACATCGTCATGCAGTTATATTAAATCAGAGTGATGGTGTAGGTTATATGCCTCTTGTTGAGGTAGCAAAAGCAGCTAATACCTCTATAGATATATATGATTCATTGTTATCAGAGGAAGCAGTGCTTGGATTTGAGTACGGCTACTCAGCTACTCGACCTTCTGGATTAGTGATTTGGGAAGCTCAGTTTGGTGATTTTGTTAATGGTGCACAAGTTGTCATTGATCAATTTATAGTATCAGCTGAACATAAATGGGAGAGGTTATCTGGCTTAGTCTTGTTGCTCCCTCATGGTTATGAAGGGCAAGGTCCTGAGCATAGTAGTGCAAGATTAGAGAGATTTTTGCAGTTATGTGCCAATGGAAATATTCAAGTTTGTATTCCGAGTACTCCTGCTCAAATCTACCATTTATTAAGATTACAAACTATAAGAAAAATGAGACGTCCTTTAATTATTATTTCTCCTAAGAGTTTATTAAGAAATCCAAAAGCAATATCAGCGTTATCTGAACTAACAACTGGATCATTTCAATATGTAATTGATGATAAAAACATCAATCCTGAAGAGGTTATAAAAATCCTTTTTTGTTCCGGCAAGTTTTATTATGAACTTGAAAGCAAAAGAGATGAATTAGCTCTAAACAATATTGCTATTATAAGGATTGAACAACTTTATCCTTTTCCTTATGACGCTTTGGAAAAGGTCTTAAAGAGATATCCAAAAGCTAGAGATTTTACATGGTGCCAAGAAGAACCCAGCAATCAAGGTGCTTGGTTTAGTCATCGCCATAGATTGCAGAGAGTTTTAGATCGTTTTTCTGAATATGAGATCAGACTTATAAGTCGAAAAGCAGCGTCTGCTCCGGCTGTTGGGCTAAATAAATTACACAATCAACAACAAAAGGCTTTGATAATTGAGGCATTAGGAATATAGAGAATAATATGGTAATAGAAATTAAATCACCTACATTCCCAGAATCAGTTGCAGAAGGAACTATTGCAAGTTGGGTAAAAAAAGAAGGGGAATTTATTAAGCAAGATGAAGTAATTGTTGAAATTGAAACAGAAAAAGTTGTACTCGAGGTGGTGGCACCATTTGATGGGGTCATTTCAGAAATTATTAAACCCGCAGGAGACATAGTTAAAAGCGCAGAGTTGATTGCTCGCTTTAAAGAAGAAGCTTTATCTGAAAAGCATACTTCAAAAACTTCAGATTTAAAGATTGATAGTTTATCTTCAAAACTAAAAGAATCTAGCATCAAGTCAAATGGTCCTGCTGCAGAAAAGTTATTAAAAGAGCATCAAATTGATCCTGAAGATATTAATGGTTCAGGTAAAGATGGAAGAGTTACTAAAGCTGATATTGTTAAATATCTTGAAGTATCAGTCGAAACTAAAGTTGAGACTGATACTTTGCCTAAATCTCAAGATGAAATAATTACCCATGCTTCAACTGAAAGACAAGAAGAGCGTGTTCCAATGTCTAGGTTACGTGCAACAATAGCAAAAAGATTGCTAGATGTTAGGCAGGGCACTGCAATGTTAACAACTTTCAATGAAGTAGATATGCAACCTATTAAGGATTTGAGGGCAGAATATGGAAAAGAATTTGAAGATGAACATGGAGTAAAATTAGGTTTTATGGGCTTTTTTGTCCTAGCTACCGTTCAAGCTTTAAAGAAATTCCCGGTTGTAAATGCCTCAATTGATGGTAGTGATATTGTCTATCATGGTTACCAAGATATTGGCGTTGCTGTTTCAACTGAAAAAGGTTTGGTAGTACCTGTTATAAGGGATGCAGATATTTTAGATATAGCAGATGTTGAAAAATCTATTTTGGATTATTCTGTAAAAGCAAAAAATGGAAAGCTTACAATTGATGATATGCAAGGTGGCACTTTTACAATCTCAAATGGAGGAGTATTTGGATCTCTTTTATCAACTCCAATTTTAAATGCACCTCAAACTGGAATATTAGGTATGCATACAATTAAAGATAGACCTGTTGCCATTGATGGTGAAGTAGTAATAAGACCAATGATGTATCTTGCTATGAGCTATGATCATAGGCTGCTTGATGGAAAAGAGGCAGTTGCTTTCTTGATTGCTATTAAAGATCAATTAGAATCACCTGAAAAATTGTTATTAAATATATAAGAGAAGAATATGTATGATGTTGTTGTAATTGGAAGCGGTCCTGCGGGGTATGTTGCAGCGATAAGAGGTGCGCAGCTTGGATTAAAGGTGGCTTGTATTGAGCAATTTTGTGATTCTAAAGGGAGCGCTAAATTAGGTGGTACCTGCTTAAATGTTGGATGTATTCCTTCTAAAGCATTATTAGATTCATCTCATAGATATTCTGATGTCATGAATCATTTTGATGATCATGGAATTGAGCTCAATCCTCCCAAGCTCAATCTCTCAAAGATGATGGATAGAAAGAATAAAATTGTTGCGCAGTTAACCGCAGGGGTTTCAGGGCTTTTTAAAGTCAACAATGTAACTTTAGTTACTGGAAGAGCTAAAGTATTAAGTGCTAATAAAGTGGAGGTGATAAGCGACAAAAAGACTGAAATTATTGAAACTCAAAATGTTGTTATTGCAAGCGGTTCATCTCCTGTAAATATCTCTGTTTCACCAATTAATCAAAAGAATATTGTTGATAGCACTGGTGCTTTAGAATTAGCATCTGTACCTAAGAAAATAGGAATTATTGGAGCAGGGGTTATTGGCCTTGAATTAGGAAGTGTTTGGGCAAGACTTGGCTCAGAGGTAACTATTCTTGAGGCTTTGGAAGAATTCTTACCAATGGCAGACAGAAGAATTGCAAAAGAAGTTCATAAAGAGCTTAAAAGACAAGGATTAAACATTAATCTTGGATGTAAAGTAACTTCTACAAAATCAAATACCAAAAATGTTGTTGTTAGTTATGAAGATAAGAATGGTGTTTCTGATTTAACTGTTGAGAAATTAATTATAGCAGTAGGAAGAAAACCAAATATTGATGATATATTTGATGGCAATTCTGGATTGACTCTAGATGAGAATGGTTTTATCCAAGTAAATGATTTGTGTGAAACTTCTGTAAAAAATATATGGGCAATTGGAGATGTTGTAAGAGGTCCTATGCTTGCTCATAAAGCTTCAGAAGAAGGCATTATGGTGGTTGAACGAATAGCCGGAAAGCATGCTGAAATGGATTACGGTTTAGTAGCATCTGTAATCTATACCTATCCTGAGGTTGCATGGGTTGGTAAAAATGAAGTTGAATTATCTGAAGCTGACATAGATTTTAAGACAGGATCTTTTCCATTTGCAGCTAATGGAAGAGCTTTAGCTTCAGGGGAAAGTACAGGTTTTGTAAAAGTTATAGCAGACAAAAAAACAGATACAATACTTGGCATTCATGCCTTTGGACCTTCTGCTGCAGATATTATCCAGCAAGGGATTGTCGCAATGGAGTTTGGAGCTAGCGCAGAAGATTTAGGTTTAACTATTTTTAGTCATCCTACTGTTTCAGAGGCTTTGCATGAAGCTGCATTAGCAGTTAATAATCAAGCTATACATATGAGGAATAGAAAAAAATGAATCTTCATGAGTATCAAGGGAAAGAACTTTTTGCAAAGTTTGGATTGCCAGTATCTAAAAATAAAGTTATCACGATAGCTGAAGATGCAATTAATGCGTGTAAAGATATAGGTGGAAATAAATGGGTCGTTAAAGTTCAAGTTCATGCAGGAGGAAGGGGAAAATCTGGCGGCGTAAAGCTTATTAGTTCACCTGAAGATGCAGTTGATTTTGCTAATCAATGGCTTGGTAAACGCATGGTCACATATCAAACAGATGAACAGGGACAGCTTGTCAATGCAATCTTAATAGAAGAATATACTGATATTGCTCAAGAGCTATATTTGAGTGCTGTAGTTGATAGAGGCACTCAAAGGATAGTCTTTATTGGCTCAAGTGAAGGAGGTGTCAATATTGAAGAAGTTGCAGAAAAAACTCCAGAAAGAATTATTTATGAGCAAATAGACCCTTTAACAGGTCCTTTAGCGTTTCAAGCAAGAAAAATTTCAAAAGTTTTAGGGCTAAATAATGATCAATCAAGGGAGTTTTCGAGGATGTTACCTCAGTTAACTGATCTTTTTATATCCTATGATCTTACTCTTTTAGAAATAAATCCATTGGTTATAACCAAAGAGGGTAAATTGCATTGTTTAGATGCAAAAATAAATGTTGATTCAAATGCAATTTATAGACAACCTGAAATTCAGGAAATGCATGATCCGTCTCAAGAAGATCCTAGAGAATTAGAAGCAGCCATGAATGATCTCAGTTATGTTTCACTCGACGGTAATATAGGTTGTATGGTTAATGGTGCTGGTTTAGCTATGGGAACCATGGATACTATTAAATATTTTGGAGGAGCTCCTGCAAATTTTCTTGATGTAGGCGGTACGGCTACTCAAGAGAGAGTATCTAAAGGATTTAAAATTATTTTAGCCGATCCAGAGGTTAAAGTTGTTCTTGTAAATATCTTTGGAGGCATCGTTAGATGTGATCTTATAGCAGAAGGTATTTTGGCAGCAATTGAAGAGGTAGGAGTATCAATACCTGTTGTAGTTAGATTAGAAGGTAACAGCGCAAAAAAAGGAAGCAGCATTCTCGCGGAATCTAATTCTGAAATTGTAAGTTTAAATGATCTTGAAGAGGCTGCAAAAAAGGCTGTGGAATTAAGTAAATGAGTATATTAGCTAACAAAAATATACGTCTTTTAGTGCAGGGATTTACCGGTTCACAAGCAACTTTGCATTCAGAGCAATCTATAGAATATGGAACAAATATTGTTGGAGGTGTAACTCCAGGGAAGGGCGGGCAGACTCACCTAAATGCTCCAGTATTTGATTCGGTTCATGATGCTATGGAATCAGTCCAACCAAATGCTTCTATTATTTTTGTTCCAGCAGCTTTTTGTAAAGACTCTATTTTAGAAGCGGCAGATGCAGGCATTAAATTAATTATCTGTATTACTGAAGGTGTTCCAACTCTTGATATGTTAATTGTTAAGAAACGTGTAGATGAATTGGGAATTCGATTAATTGGACCAAATTGTCCTGGAATTATTACTCCTGGAGAAGCTAAATTAGGAATTATGCCTGGTAGTATTCATTTACCAGGCTCTATTGGTATTATTTCAAGATCTGGCACTTTAACTTATGAAGCAGTTAAACAAACCTCTGATTTAGGGTTAGGTCAAAGCACCTGCGTAGGGATTGGCGGAGATCCTATACCAGGCACATCATTTATTGATGTTTTAAAATTATTTGAATCTGATAATAAAACAAAAGCAATTGTGATGGTTGGAGAAATTGGTGGAACCGCTGAAGAAGAAGCTGGAGAGTATATTAAGGATAATGTAACAAAACCGGTTATTTCATATATTGCTGGTCAGACTGCTCCCGCAGGCAAGAGGATGGGACATGCAGGTGCAATTATTGCAGGTGGCAAAGGGACTGCTGTAAATAAAATAGCAAAACTTCAGGATTGCGGGGTTCATATTGCAGAGAATTTACTTCAAATAGGCTCTAAGACTAAAGAGGTATTGGGCTAGCCTGAAGAATAAATTTGTTACTAATATAACGTAGTCTAGCAAGGATTAAACCAGCAAAAATTGTTAAGCCAATAATCATACCTATCCACATACCAGGAGGCCCTAGAGCACTACTATTTAAACCATAAAAAGTTAAAACATAACCAACTGGTATAGCTATAAACCAGTAGGTCACAATTAACATTAACATGGGAGCAAATGTATCTTTATAACCTCTTAAGCTGCCTAGGGCGCCCATCTGTAATCCATCCGGTATTTGAAAAATTGCAGCAAATAATAAGAGATTCACAGCAATCGTTAAAACTTCAATATCAGAGGTGTAGAATGCTACCAAGTTCTCTCTAAAAATTAGTATTAAAATGGTAGTTATTAATGCTCCTGAAAGGCAAATTAAGATAGAAATATATGAAGCATATTTTGCTAATGATAATTTTTCTTCACCTACAAGGTTTCCTATTCTAGTTGCAGAGGCAAGGCCAATTGAGAGTGGTAGCATAAAGAAAACACTTGCTATATTGATAGCTATTGTATGAGCGCTGACGACGGTTGTTCCCAATGATCCCAAGATAAGAGCAGCCCCAGAGAACATACTTAATTCAACAAAGATCCCAAAACCAATTGGCAATCCTAGTTTGAGTGCTTCAAAAGTGGTTTCTTTGTTTGGTTTTGTAAATTTAGAGAATAATTTAGTGGGACCGTATTCTCTTTTATTTAGGATAATGCCTATTAGAACAAACATTCCTACAACAATATTAATGGAAGTTGCTATGCCGCATCCAACTCCCCCCATTGGTGGGATACCAAAATATCCATATACAAAAATAATATCGAGAGGGATATTTAATAACATTCCTATAAATGCTACCCAAAATACAGGAAGGGTTAAAGCCATGCCTTCGCTATAGCATCTTAAGCAAGTAAAGATCATATTTGCAAAAAATCCATATGACATTGCTTTCAAATACCCATCAGAGATTTGAGCGATATTTTCATCAATATTAAATAAGGGCAAAAAAGTACTTAAATTCCTATACAACAAAAAACCTATAAAACCTATAAAGAAGCTTAACCAAAGAATTTCTCTGACTTTTTCTCCTATCTCTTCAAATTTTTTGGCACCAAATAACTGTGCAACTATAGGAGTTACTGCGAAAAAACAACCTCCTAAAAGAAAATAGATTGGAATAGTTATAGCATTTCCAATTGCTAATCCTGATAAATCAAGAGAGCTAGCCCGACCAGCAACAATTGTATCTGTCACAGCCATTCCCATGTATGAGACCTGAGACCCAAATATAGGAATGCCAATTTTAAATAATTGTTTTAATTCATTTGTTAAGTTTTTCAAAAAAATAACCCAGATATTTCTCGGTACTTTATCATACACAAATACTGTTTTTATTTAGGAGAGAGAAATTAGAAAAGATAGCAGACCTTATTGGTTAAAGAAAATAATAAAAAGGCTTAACGTAAGTTATGTGAAGCGTTTTGTAAGACCGCAATTCAAGAGCCTTGGAAAAGGAGCTACCTTTTTCAAACCTTGGTATATTAAATTATTTGGTTCTAATATTTCTGTTGGTAACTTTGCAACATTTATTTCTGCTCCTGATAACTATATTCAAATGACTAGCTGGGAAGCTGAAGATTGGAATGGGGTTATAGAGATCGGAGATTATGTCTTAATTTCACCTGGAGTGAGAATCATGGCTGCAGATAAAGTTTTGATAGGCAATTCTTGTATGTTTGGACATGGAGCCTGCATTACTGATGCTGATTGGCATGGAATTTATGATAGAACGAAAGTAGTTGGAGATCCTAAGCCAGTGGTTTTAGAAGAGAATGTTTGGGTTGGAGAGGATGCAATGATATGTAAAGGTGTAAAAATTGGAGCTAATAGTATTATAGGCGCTCGGTCAGTTGTAACAAAAGATGTTCCATCTAATTCTATTTATGCAGGAAATCCAGCTAAATTCGTTAGAAATTTAGATAAAAATGAATTTATTACTAGAAAAGATTTTTTTAAAAACCCAGCAAAATTAGCTAAAGATTTTGATTTATTGGATAGATATACTCTTGGAAAAAATACTTTATTTGGATGGATTAAAAGCATTTTTTGGAGAAACAATTCCCATTGATCAGTATTGTTGTAGATTCTCAAATTCAAGATTTTGAAAAAAACCTAAAGAATTTTTTTCAGACACAATTTTCTATTAAATATTTTGAGTCGGATAAATTACAGCAGTCAGATATTAAAAATGCTGACGCTTTGATTGTTAGATCTAATGTAAATGTTAATGAAGAATTATGTGGTTCTTCTGAACTAAAGTTCGTTGGATCTGCCTCAGCAGGCACCAACCATCTCGATAAAGAATTTTTAAATAAAAGAAATATTTCTTGGTCTAATTCTTCAGGCTGTAATGCTTGCAGTGTCTCTCATTATGTAATGGCTGCAATTGGAGAACTTATTAATGATGGTTTATTTAATCTAAGGCAAACAGTCGGAATAATTGGATATGGTAATATAGGAAAAAGAATTTATCAGTTACTTGCGGCGCTCAATATTAAGGTTTTTGCATGCGATCCGTTTTTGTCTGATTCTCATCTCATATCTTTAGACCAGATCTTTGATTGTGACCTTATAACAGTCCACACTCCATATTCTGAAGATGGCAAATACCCCACAAAAAATTTAATCAATGCTTTACACCAAAAAAAGCTTAAGAATAAGATTTTGATTAATACATCTCGTGGTGGAATTATTTCAGAAGACATAATTCTTGATGTCGATGATTTAATTTATCTTTCTGATGTTTGGTCTGATGAACCTAATCCAAGCTGTGAGGTTATTAAAAACGCTTTTATTGCAACCCCTCATATTGCTGGTTATAGCATTGAAGGCAAATCGAATAGTTCCTTTATTATTGCTAAGAAGTGCGTCAAGTTTTTTGGTTTCTTTGATAATTCATATAAAAATAAAGTCAATCTTCAGGTTTGGCCATTTGATATAAAAAAAATTGTAGCTGATCTTCATGCTCATGGTTTCCCTGTGAGCTTATTCACAGAAGAGTTAAATTTACAATCAATTTCAAAAGAGTTTAAAGCATTAGACGGGAGTAATATGCCTGCTAATTTTAAATTAATGAGATTAAACCACCCTGCAAGACATGATTTTAATGCTTATTCATATCCAAACTTCTCAAGGTTAGATGATGAACTAAGTCTTGAAATTTTTGAGCTATTTAAAAAAATTTAGCACGGTTAAGAAGAGCATGATATTTCTAAATTTTTAGCCCAAGCGGGAGATCTTTTTTCATATTCTTGGTATTTCACCTGTTCTTTAAATGGGTTAGAAATAATTTCTATTAAATTCTCCAGTTTAGAAAAGTCAGATTTTTCAGCTAATTCTATTGCTTCTTGAGCCATATAGTTTCTTAGTATAAATTTTGGATTAATTTGTTTCATTGCCATTGCCGTATTGGATTTGTCTCTATCTTCTTTTTCATGTCGTTTTTGAAAAGATTGAATCCAGCTTTTTGCTATTTCCGAATTAAGCTCCGGCGTTTCAATCTCACTTAATCCCATTGAAAGATTCCTAAAGGTATTTGTATAATCGAGTTGTTCAGATTCCATAATATTTAATAGACCTTGAATAAGATTAGTATCTTTAATTTTTTCAAAACCTAGTTTTTTCCTAAAAATTGAAGATAGTTCTTTTTGAAATGCTATCTCATAGGTTTCTAATATTTTTTTTTGTTGGGTTTCTGAAATTAAAGAAGAAAGAGCATTCCCAAGTGCAGAACAATTCCAAAGACCAATATAGGGTTGATTTTTATATGAATATCGACCCTCATGA
>Ga0257113_1000712_pt1 | contig 11250 bp, 8 predicted proteins | sample LP_taG_4_FD_191568 | JGI IMG/M metagenome (GOLD analysis project Ga0257113, IMG submission 191568) | Marine microbial communities from Northeast Subartic Pacific Ocean, Canada - LP_J_2015_P26_2000m | ecosystem: Environmental > Aquatic > Marine > Oceanic | place: Canada: Northeast Subartic Pacific... | reverse complement strand
GGTTATTGTAGCTGCTGTTGTTGCAAGTTATGGGTATAAAAGTAAGGGTGTTAGCACACATCCATATGGCTTATATTTTGGTATTGTAGCTACTTTTGGAGCTATAATTGGAGCAAAAATAGCAATAGATATTGATGGTGATACATTTAAAAGATTCCTCGCAATTATAATGATAAGCGTTGGTTTAATTATAGTTTTTAAATCTAAATCAATAGCATCTCTTGATTTACCTGAAAGACTATCAGGTAAATATCTAGTAGCAGCATTAATTGGTTTCTTTTTTATAGGAATCTACGGTGGATTTCTTCAGGCTGGAGTAGGAATTATCATTATGCTTCTTCTTACTCAAGTAAGTAGATTAAGTCTGATTAGGACAAATTCAGTAAAGGCATTTTCAGTTTTTTTCTATTCTATAGCTGCGGTAGCAATTTTTGCATTAGATGGAAAAATTATTTGGATGGTTGGTCTTTGGATGGTATTAGGCTCAATTGCAGGTGCTTGGCTCTCAAGTAGATGGTCTGTCGATAAGGGTGATAAAGTAATCAGAATTACACTTTTGATTATGGTTACATATATGGCTATAAAGTTGTGGTTAGATACATTTAATACTTAATGTATTCATCTATACTTAAACCATAACCAGATAATCCTACTCTTGGTTTTTTTCCTGAATTACTTAATATTTTAATCTTTGAAATACTTATATCATGAATTATTTGTGCTCCTATTCCAAAGTCTTTTAGATCCTCCTTTTGATTAAGTGAATTGTTAATTTTTAATTTATTATTTGAATCTTTTAATTTATTGATTCTCTCAAGAATATTTTCAGGTTCTAGATTTTGATTAATAAATATAACAGCACCTTTTCCAGCTTCATTTATTTTTTCAAAAATTTTAGAATAGTTTTTATCATTATTACCGGCTAGAATTTTTAAAATATCATTTTCTACAACTGAAGAATTTATTCTAGTTAAAACCGGTTCATCTGGTTTCCATTCACCGAGAGTTAATGCAAGATGTATTTGATTATTATTTGTTTGTCTATATCCTCTTAATCTATAACCTCCATACTCAGTAGAAATATTTTCATCAAAGATTTTAGATATTAAACTATCGTTTTTCATCCTATATGCTATTAAATCTTCAATAGAGACTATTTTTAGATTAAATTTTTTAGCAACTTTATTAAGTTCTGGTAACCTAGACATGGTACCATCATCATTCATAATCTCACACAATACACCTGCAGATTTTAAACCCGCGAGTCTAGAAAAATCAATAGATGCTTCTGTATGGCCTGTTCTTCTTAAAACCCCACCTTCTCTGGCAATTAAAGGAAAAACATGTCCTGGCCTTGTTAAGTCTCCAGGTTTAGTTTTATTGTCTACTAAAGCTAAAACTGTTTTAGCTCTATCAGCTGCAGAAATTCCAGAAGTCACTCCATTTCCTTTTAAATCAACTGAGACAGTGAATGCAGTTTCAAATGGGTCAGTATTATTAGGGACCATTTTTTTTAGATCAAGTTTATTACAGAGCTTTTCAGACATAGGGACACAAATTAATCCCCTACCATATTTAGCCATGAAGTTTATCATTGAGGAATTTATCATTTCTGCAGCAGCAATAAAATCTCCCTCATTTTCTCTGTTTTCATCATCGACAACAATAATGATTTCACCTTTCTTTATTGCATCAATTGCATCTTCAATTTTATTTAATTTAATATCTGCCATTATTTCTTCTTATAGAGTCTTCTAAAAAAATTTAAAAACTTATCTAAATAAATAAAGTTAAAGCCTCGATCAAGGGAAATTGCACGAGTTAAATAAATTGCAAAAGGAGCTATGACAAGTGTTGATATCCAACTGCCTAGATATGGATTTATTGTGCTATCCTCAGCAGCATTTTTTCCAAAAACTCCAATATAATGATATGTTAGAAAGATAGAAATTGAAAGAACTAAAGGTAATCCAATCCCCCCCTTTCTTATTATGGCTCCAATAGAGGCGCCAATTAAAAACAAAAATACACATCCAAAAATGAGAGTGTACTTTTCATTTATTGCTAAGGTGTGAAGGTTAATTAATTTTTGTTGAAGAAAATAACTTTTCTTTTTATTATTTATTTGTCTTAATAATATATCAACTTCACTTTCTGAATTTTGGATAACAAATTTAATATCAGAATTTTTTTTTGATTTCATATAATCAAAAATAGGTTTATTTATATCAGTTAATTTATTGTTATCTAAGTTAGGAAGCCTTTTAAGAGGATGACTATTAGTTACACTAATACTAAATACTTCTTTGTCTCTTTCAAAATTAGTTTTTAGTGTATCTATACTAGTTTTTAATTGACTAATTTTTTGCATTTTATATGTTGATCTATAATTCTCTTCATTTAAGTCAACATTATTAAATTCAGAGATATCTATGTTTAATAAATACTCTTCAAAATAAACTTTCGCATGAGGATATTTTTGTTTACTAGCTGCATCTTCAGCTATAACTTCTTCATATCTATTTCCATTTTTTAAAATTAGTTGTAGATAATTCTCGTTATTACTTGTAATCTCTCCTGATTCAGCTTTAATAACAATTCTATTTATCTCATCATGAAAATTTATTTTATGAAGAATTATATCCTCTAAATACTGTTCATTATCTCCATATTTTCTGTTAACCTTTATATTCATATCTCCTATATTATTAAACATCCCTTCCCTTATGGCAAGCGTAGGTTTAAGTTTTGCAAGATTTTTTCTTAGATTATATGATTTAAGCTCTCCATACGTTACAATATGATTTGAAAAATAAAATGTACCAATTCCAAGAAAAACATGGAATATTAACAAGCCTAACATCGTTCTGATTATAGAAATCCCATTCGATTTCATTGCTATAAATTCAGAATTTTCAGAAAGAGTTCCATACGTCATCAAAGAGGCTAAAAGAATTGATAATGGAAGTACTAGAGGAACTAATTTAGGAGAAAAATAAATAAAGAATTTTCCAATAGTAAATATATCTAAACCCTTACCGGCTAATTCATCAACATAAAGCCAGAATGTTTGAATAATAAAAATTATAAAACATATTGCAAAAACCCCAATAAGTTTTAAAAAATATGACTTTATTATATATTTATCTAGAATCTTCAATCTAAAATGCTTAAATAATACTCTTTGTATTTCTCTTTGTCAAATTTAAAAAAAGAAAGTGGAAGAGCTATATTGAATGAGTAACTTATAGTTTTAAATATATTAGAATATCTAATTGATTCAAAACTTTTTTGTTTTATAGTTATAATTGATAAATTATTATTGTTAATTGATATTTCGTAAAATAGACTAGGGTCATTTTTATTTTCAGCCTTAATAATAGATTTATTACTATTTATTTCAATCATGCTTAATATATATTTGTCATCTATAAAGTCAAATAATAAATCAGGTTTTAAAGATAGAATAGAATTTTCTTTATTGTCTACTATAATTTCTTCATTTTCATGAATTATTGTATAAGTTTTTTCACCATCAAAAATTTGTTCAATATCATTTGTTAAAAGAACATATTTTTCACCACTTAAATAAAGGTTTCCTTTAATGGAATTATTTAATTCCGCAGAATTATTTTCAATAATGAATTCATAATGTATATTATTTGATGATATATTTTTTTTAACTTTTTCTAATATTTCATAGGGTTTCTCAATTTGAGCATTCAAATTGTTACTACATAATAGCAATATAAATATTGATTTATAATTAAATAGTTTACTAATCACCTAGAATATTTTCTAAAGAATTTAGATCTGAAATTAGAACTTGTCTAGGTTTACTTCCTTCAAATGGACCAACTATTCCAGCTTCTTCAATTTGATCAATTATTCTCCCAGCTCTATTGTAACCAAGTTTTAATTTTCTTTGTAAAAGAGATGCTGATCCTTGTTGATGAGACACAATAACTTTTGCAGCTTCATTAAACATTGGATCTCTTTCTCCTGAAATAGATTCAGAATTAGATTTTTCTTCTTTTATAAATTCAGGAAGCTCATAGGCATTTGGATAACCTATTTGAGAACCAATAAATTCAGATATCTTTTCTACATCCGGAGAATCTATAAAACCACATTGAATTCTTGTTAGAGTATTTGATTGTGAGTAAAGTAAATCACCTCTTCCAATAAGTTGTTCAGCTCCACCAGTATCTAATATTGTTCTTGAATCAATTTTTGAGGTAACTCTATAGGCGATCCTTGCTGGAAAGTTAGCTTTTATTAAACCAGTTATAACATTTACAGAAGGTCTTTGAGTAGCAATAATTAAATGAATTCCAACAGCTCTAGATAGTTGAGCTAATCTAGTCAATGGTGTTTCAATTTCTTTACCTGAGGTCATAATTAAATCTGCAAATTCATCAATTACCAATACTATATATGGTAAGAACATATGGCCTTCTTCCGGATTTAAAGTTTTTGATACAAATTTTGAGTTATATTCTTTTATGTTCCTAGCCATAGCATTTTTTAATAACTCATATCTTTTATCCATCTCTCTACATAAAGAATTTAATGTATTAATAACCCTCTCGTTATTAACTATTATTGCATTTTTTGAATCTGGAAGCTTTGCTAGATAATGTTTTTCAATTTTTCTATATATAGATAATTCAATTTTTTTTGGATCAACTAAAACAAATTTTACTTCTGCGGGATGCTTTTTATATAGAATAGAGCATAAAATAGCATTAATACCAACTGATTTACCTTGACCAGTAGCCCCTGCCATTAATAAATGAGGCATTTTAGTTAAGTCAACAACAAATGTTTCATTGCTAATAGTTTTTCCAAGTGCAATTGGTAATTCCATTTCAGCTTCAGAAAATTTCTTAGAAGAAATTAAAGATTTCATTGAAACAATTGACTTTTTTTGATTTGGCACTTCAATTCCAATTGTTCCTTTTCCAGGAATAGGAGCTATTATTCTAATACCTAATGCAGATAACGATAAAGCAATATCATCTTCAAGGCTTTTTATTTTAGAAATACGTACTCCAGCATCAGGTATAATTTCATATAAGGTGACAGTTGGACCAATAGTGGCTTTGATTTGTTTTATACCTATATTATAATTTTTTAAAGTCTCAACTATCTTATTTTTATTTGAATCCAGTTCATCTTGATCAATTTTAATAGTACCGTCTCCATAATCTTTTAATAAATCTAAACTAGGATGCTTATAATTGCTGAGATCTAGCTTAGGGTCAAAAAATTTATTATTAGTTTCAGATTTAGTTTCAGATTTAGTTTCTGGAATTTCATCTTGAATTTCAATTGATATTTCTTCATTAGAATTATCAATGAACTCATTATCTATAGTCTCTGGTTTGAATATTTCCTCACTTTGATCTAAATCTTTTGTTTTAAATATTTTTTTTATAAAATTAATAGACTTTTTAGGTGTAATGTTTAATTTGATTACTAAAAAACTTAATCCTGAAAAAGATAGTAAAAGAGCTATTCCAATATTTCCAATATAATCAAGTAAAAATTTATTTATTTCGAAACCAACAATCCCTTCTGGGATTGAGGAGATTTCTTTAATATATCCAGCTAATGTAGAAATCCACAGAATAAATATTATTGCCCAAGTCCAACTACCAATTAATTGAAATATTTTCTTTTCTAATAATAAATAATAGGATGTAATAGATAATATTATAGGAATAATAAAGCTAGCAATTCCAAACAATTTGTATATAAAGAAATGACTTAATGTTGCACCTATCTTACCAAGGTAATTCTCAGTTTTAACACTTCTATCTAGAAATTCTGAAACATTACTTTGATCAACTTTCCAATTAAGTAAATAGGATATAAAGGAGATTGTAAGTATAATAGAAATGAATAATAAGAGAAAACCTAATAGGACTAAAAGTTTACTTTTATTACTCTTTTTTTTCTTACTCATAAAAAGTTTGTTAAGTAAAAATACAAATATGTAATCAGAAATTTAATTTTTATCAGTTAAAGTCCTGATTTTTATTCTGAGACCTGCATATATTAAAGTCATGAATGGGCTAATCCAATTAAAAATTGCATATATAAAGTATTCACCCACACTAACACCTAAAACTGAAGAGTGATATGCTCCACATGAATTCCATGGAATAAGAGCTGAAGTAACAGTTGCAGAGTCTTCTAGTGTTCTACTTAAGTTTTCAGGAGCAAGCCCTTTATCTTTAAATGCTTTATCAAACATTTTACCAGATACTACAATAGATAGGTACTGATCTGAAGCTGTTAGGTTCAATGCTAGACAAGACGCTACAGTGCTTGCAAATAATTTAAATACACTATCTGCAAATTTTAATAAGGCTTTACTAATAGATTTAATTGCCCCTATCGCGTCCATTGCACCTCCAAACATCATTGTTGCAATTACTAGAAAAATAGTGTTTAGCATTCCTATCATTCCTCCAGTTGAAAATAATTCATTTAAGACTTCACTATCAGTGGGAATACTAACACTACTAGTTATTGTATCAACAAGAACTTTATATGAACCTATAATTGTCATACTTGAAGAATTAGAAAGTTCCATTATTATTTGTGGTTGAAAAATAATTGCAAATAATGCACCTGAAAGTGTTCCAATTGTAAGTGCTCTAATAGGTGGTGTCTTTTTTACAATCATAATTATAACAATAAGAGGAACTATAAAGAGAATTAATGAGATATTAAATGTATTAGATATTGTATCAATTAAAAAAGAATTATCAGTAACTCCATCAGATGTTTGTAAAATTCCAAGAATGATAAAGACAATTAAAGCTATTGAAATACTTGGAACAGTAGTATATGTAAGATATCTTATATGCTTAAAAAGATCAACTTTAGTCACAGCTGCAGCTAGGTTTGTAGTATCACTAAGTGGAGATAATTTATCCCCAAAATAGGCTCCAGAAATTATAGCTCCTCCAATCATTCCTGCAGGTATGCCAAGGGCCTTGCCAATCCCTACAAGAGCTATTCCTACTGTTGCTGAAGTAGTCCAACTACTTCCAGTTGCTAGTGATATAATTGAACAAATGATTAAACAAGCAGGAAGAAAGATATTTGGATCAAGTAATTTTAATCCATAATAAACCATAGAAGGAATAATCCCACTTATCATCCATGTTCCAGCTAGAGCTCCTACCCAAAGAAGTATTATTAAAGCTGGAGTAACAGATTTAATACTATTTGAAATACTATTTATTACTTCTTTATAAGATATGTTATATTTCATACCTATCATTGCAGCAAAAGCACCACTTAGTATTAAAATAAACTGACTAGATCCAGCAAGTGGATCAGCTTCGTATATAAATATATTTGCATATAAATTAAATGATAGTAATGTTACCAAAAACAAAAGAGGTAAAATTGCAACCGATAAGGGTAAGTTCTTTTTTTTAGACTCTTTCAAGACTTTTTTTTAACAAGTTTAGAACAAAAATACTTAAGTATGCTATATGAATATAGTTATTTGACTAAAAGTTTATTTAATTTTGCATAGTGTCAAAAGAATTAGAACAATTATTTTTATCTGTAACAAATCAGTATAAAGATTGTAAGTTTTTGCTTGCTGTTAGTGGCGGTGTTGATAGTATGGTTTTAGCTAAACTATTTCTATCCAACAAATTAAATTTTTCTATTGCTCACTGTAATTTTCACCTAAGAGGAAAAGAAAGTGATAATGATGAAATATTTATAAGTAAATGGTGTTCAGAAAACAATATTGAGTTATTTGTAAAAAAATTTACCACAGAAGATTATTGTAAAAATAATAAGATGACCATTCAAATGGGAGCTAGAAAACTAAGATATGAATGGTTTGGGGAGTTAATTAAAAAAGAGAAACATGATTTTATTGTAACTGCTCATCATCTAGATGATCAGTTAGAGACATTTATAATTAATTCAATAAGAGGAACTGGAATTGATGGTTTAGTTGGTATACCAGATAATATTAATAAAATAATTAGACCACTTTTAATGATTTCTAAGGAACAAATAATCGAGTTTTCTAAAGTAAATAAAATTAACTATAGAGAAGATTCATCAAATGATAAAGAAGATTATTTAAGAAATAAAATTAGACATTCTGTAGTGCCATATTTGAAATCAGATGATAAAAATGTTCTATTGAAATTCAAGACAACTATTGAAAATTTAAATTCAACTAAGTTATTTATTGAAAAAGTAATTTCTAACCTAAAGGATAGAATTTTTATCCATGAAGAAAACACTATAATTACTAATATAGATTTACTAAAAGATCTTAACCCAATTGAGTTCTATATACATGAATTATATAAAGATTTTGAATTTAATTATAAGGAGATTCTTAAGTTATTTGAGTCTGATTCGGGAAAACACATATCTTCACCAAATTATAAGATGACTAAACAAAAAAATAATTTAATAATTACTAAAATCAAATAATGGTTAAAATTCTAGTTTTTCTATTTTCTTTTTTTTCTTTTTTATTTCAACCTGAAGAACCAGTCAGTTGGAAATATGAGCTAGATAAAATTGATAACTATCAATACAAGTTAACTTTTAATGCTGAAATTATAGATGGTTGGAAGCTCTACTCCCAGTATTCTCCAATTGAAGAAAATGCTACTGAATTTGTTTTTTTAAATCCTGATTTAAATTCTGCTATAAAAGAAAAATTTGATGAGAGTGATCCTATTATAGGCTTTGACAATGTATTTGATATGGACCTTCCATACTTTAATTATGAAGCAAGTTTTAATAAAATAATAAACCTTAAGAACCTTGATTTAGAATCATTTAAAGTTGAGATTATATATTCATCGTGTGATGATGAATTATGTGTTTTTAGAAATGAAACATTTAATATTCCAATTGACCCTTCTAAAAAATTAAAAATTGATGATAATGTAACACTAGATGATATTAAAAAATATAATAACCTAAAATTTGATTTTAAACGAACTGAACTTGTTACAAGTGATTTTTCTAATTCAATTAGGTATATTGAAATATTCATATTTGGATTAATTGCAGGATTTTTAGCCCTCTTAACCCCCTGTGTTTTTCCAATGATACCTCTCACTGTTTCATATTTTTTAGATCAAGAAAAATTAAAATATGGAAGTTTAAAATCAGCATCTTTATACGGACTATTTATTGTCTTAATCTATGTTGGTTTAAGCCTTCCTTTTCATCTTTTTGATAGTCTAAACCCTAATATTCTTAATGCAATTTCAACCAATATTTATGTTAACATAACATTCTTTATTGTATTTATAATTTTTGCAATTTCTTTCTTTGGTTATTTTGATCTGACCATACCAAATTCTATAATAAATAAATCAGATTCAAAATCTTCAAAGGGAGGGATAATAGGAATATTTTTTATGTCTTTAACATTAGCATTGGTTTCATTTTCTTGTACTGGTCCTATATTAGGATCATTATTAGCTGGATCACTTTCTGGTTCTGAATCAGGGGCGGTCCAATTAAGTATTGGAATGCTTGGATTTGGAGTTTCTTTAGGACTTCCTTTTACATTATTGGCTTTTTATCCTAAATACTTATCATTAATCCCAAATTCAGGATTCTGGTTAACTAAGCTGAAGGTAACATTAGGTTTTCTAGAGTTAGCCCTTGCATTTAAGTTCCTTTCAAATGCTGATCTAGTTGGAAGTTGGGGTATTCTAAAAAGAGAGGTTTTTATTCTAATATGGGTATTAATATTTTTATCCCTTGCCTTGTATCATTTTAGATCATCTTTTAAGAAACCTAAATTTAATTTTAAAAGTATCCCTGGATTGGCATCTCTTGTATTTTCAATATACCTAATTTCAGGTCTTTATAATAATAGTAATGTGAGGTTTTTGAGTGGAATTCTTCCTCCTGAGTTTTATACAATTGAAAGTTCTGAAAATCAATGTCCACTTGGTTTAAATTGTTATAAGAGTTTTGAAGAGGGTAGAAGCTATGCTTTAGAAAATGAAAAACTGGTTTTACTTGATTTTACTGGATGGGCATGTGCAAATTGTAGAAGAATGGAAGAAAATGTCTGGTCTAAACCAAGCATTTATAATCTTTTAGAAAATGAATTTGTAATTATATCTTTATATGTAGATGATAGATCAGAGTTAGATTATAATGATAAGTTTAAATACATAAATGATCTTGGGAAAACTCAACATGTTAATAGAACAGGTCAAAAATGGTCTGTTTTTCAATTTTTGAATTTTAAGAGTGCTTCACAGCCATATTATGTTGCCATGAAACCAACAGGTGAAATTTTAAGTGAACCTATACAATATGCTTCCGAAAGGAATTTTAAAAACTGGTTAGATCTTTCTATTTCTGAGTCATTAAAATAAACTAATGATTATCTTTTTTTATAAACTTTTTCAAACGGGATTCTAAATCTTTTTCCATAGACTCCTTTAGAGCTTCTTATTCCACATCCAATTATCATATTTATTTCAGATGATTTACTTAGATTTAAAATTTTCTTTATTCTTATAGAGTCAAAACCTTCCATTGGACAAGTATCATAATTATATCCAGCCATACTGATCATAAAGTTCTGTGATGCAAGCCCAGCGCTTTTATGGGCAACTATTCTCATATCAGATTTTCTTAATTGTCTAAATATAACTCTGAATAATCCTATAAACCAGGCATATAGATATTTAATATAGCTTAATATTCCCAAAAAGTTATTGTACACAAGAGGAATTACGGTTTTATAATATTTCATAACTAATTTATATTCCCTTTCACTCATACTTTCCTTATTAGATTCTTGAAACTTTATATTGTCTTTAGCTCGGTCTCTCCATAAATCTCTTCTTACAACAGTAATAACAAGCTGTTTTGCAGTTCTAGCAGCTGGTTGATTAAAACAAGACTTAGCAATATTTTTAATTAAATTATTATTAGTTATATGATAAAATTCCCATAATTGAAGATTACTACTTGTTGGAGCAAGAACTGCATTTTCAATACATTTTTTTACAATATTATCATCTATTTCTAGGTCCTTATCAAATCTCCTTACAGATCTTCTGTATTTTATAGCTTCAGATACAGTTTTTTCCATTTTTAGAACTTACTTAATAGTTTTTTTAAAGTATTAAATGATTTTGGATATGGGCCAAACCTAAACGGAATATCTAGCATTGATTGTTTCTTTAGTATAGGCTTATAATGAGA
>Ga0257113_1000710_pt1 | contig 11268 bp, 11 predicted proteins | sample LP_taG_4_FD_191568 | JGI IMG/M metagenome (GOLD analysis project Ga0257113, IMG submission 191568) | Marine microbial communities from Northeast Subartic Pacific Ocean, Canada - LP_J_2015_P26_2000m | ecosystem: Environmental > Aquatic > Marine > Oceanic | place: Canada: Northeast Subartic... | reverse complement strand
AACGTATTTTCCAGCTTGGTAATTTATCTATGTGGGTGAACCCAATGTTCAGGCGATAATCCGAGGTAAGGGGGATGCGGAGTCCCACATTGATACCTATACCATCAAATTCACCCACAAAATCCAATCCACCCCATTTATTAAAGAATGGAGTGTTCAAATGAAATCCAGCAAATACGCCTGCCGGCGCACCAGACTGTAAAGTATCCAAACTCGAATCTGTAATAAGTAAAGAATCTTGGGCACCAAAACCACCTGTACCAAAACCAAGGAAAGTTTGTAGGTTATAAGATCCCAATTTTTTAGCGCTGCTAACTACAACAAAAAAAGACAGTTGCTCGGGAGACAAACTTAACCCGCTTTCTGATTCAGAGTTTTGAAAAACAATATCTTGTAAACCAACAGAAACGCTCACGTCATTGTAAGTAAATACTCGCTGTTGCAGGTGAAAACCAAATTCAACAGGTGGTGCATAAGTTGACACATCGAGATTGGCTAAGTTGGTTGTATCTGCAGTTTGTACTGAAGAAAATCCAAGGGAAAAATTTCTTCCAACTTCCATATCAAAAAAAATTCCAGCAGTACTATTGAAAGGACTAAAATTGTGTAGTTCAGTTCCAAATCCCGTTCTAAATAAATATGGCGATCTACCAACGGTGCTAAATGGTATCTTCATCATTAAACCGGGTCTGGTATATGCAACGCGCGTAGCAGCAAAAGACATATCATTAAAACTAATAACCATAACAAAGATTAAGAAAAAGGCTTTCAACCTCATTGATATATTTCCGCTCGTTTAATTTCCATTCGCGCAAGTTTAGCATATTCACTTCTAGGAAAATTATTTACCAACTGATTAAATAGGATTAACGACTCCTCCATTTGCCCTAGTTTGCGATGTAGTAAACCTTTTTTTATTATAGCATCATCTATATGATCGGAGTCAGGATCCTCTAATATTTTTTCGAGTGAAATTAATGCATTATTAAAATCCCCAAGTTGTTGATAAGAATCTGCCATCCAATAGAGAACATTATTGGTAATATCTTTTGTCGACTTATCTAACACTAAATTCGAAAAATAATCAAGTGCCATTGGAAAATCTTCCCGTTGATAAGCAAAAACACCAGACATATAATCCTGATGACTGAAACTAGGAATTTCAGGTGTAACTACAGGCAACTCTACTGTTTCAGAAACCAAAGCTGTTTTCAATTCTGTGTCCATTGGTTTTGGGTCTTCTTTTGATGCAGTTGATAATTCTACCGGATTTTCTACCATAGATTGCCCGGGTTCTACAGGCACCGCAGGAGGGCCACTATTAATCTCCATCAACATATCCTTCAAATTTTGGTTTTCCTTCTGTAAGCCGCCAATCTTCTGCTGAAATGATTTTTCAAGTAACGTAATACGGTCATTGATACGATCTAAACTGGCCAGCATTTCTGATGAAGCAGCCATATAAACTGAACCACTTTCTGCCTTTTTGATCTGAAAGGCAATTTCTTCTGTAGGTGCTTCAACAATTCTATTGTAAGACTCATTTCCGATGGATGGTTCAATTACAATTCCAAGGTCAAGAAAAAATATCTCCGATATTGAAGCTGAAGACTGCGCAGTAATTATACTTAAAAACGAAACAAAGAATAAATAATTAACTTTGCGGATCCTTGCCACTACTATTCGTATTCCTCCCAATCAATGACATAGGAATATCCTATAAATGATCCAAATGCATGGGGGACATAAAGTTCAAAAGCCCCCATAGCACCTGGTAATAATGTTGCATCTGTTGTTATTCCGGAATCGAAGGTATGATAGGTGCCTCTTGTGAAAGTAGTCAGGGTTTTTGTTTCTCCACTCCAATTCTTTCGAAAAACAAAATCCATTTTCACAAAATCAGCGCGACGTCCTCCGATATTCTTTATCTCGCCTGTGAAAATTGTATTCCCCTGATTATCCTTCTTTTCAGTTATATTACCAACCAAAACACAATTTGCAGCATATTTTCTTCCAGCACTTCTATCAAACGGATCGGCAGATGTATACTTAGGCTGTGAAAGGCGCGGCATGGGCGGTGGAGAATAACTGTCACGAACCTGTTCGGGTACATATTCTTGGGTTTCTTCAGTAATTACATTATCAATAACACGTACTATGTTTTTCCTATTAATGATTAGATACCCCACTAATGTTTCAACCTTCAGTTCCACCTCATCCTGATAAACAATCTTGCCAAAAATTGTACTGCCATTTTTCATAATGATCTCTTTGGAATAAATTGCCAGCGGATTCACCCACATCTTGCTGAGTGATTTCAAGTTTTCTAGTTCTGAACTAATATGTTTTACTTCTGCTGATAATTTCTTTATCTCGAAACTGAGTTCATTCATAATATACGTAGAACCAACGTCCCCGGATTCATCTTCAGCAGCAGCCTCAGGTACTAGCGAGCCATCGTTGATGGGTGGTTCTGCTGCCGCAACTGCTTGTTGTGCTACAGGCGCTTCTTCAACAACGGTCGGAGGTGCTTGAATTCTTACTACAATTTCTACATCTTTTAAATTCTTTTTTTCCACTTTTACATTTTTACTACCTTTACCTATTTCACCTGCATCCACACTGACAATATAATCTCCAGATAGAACCTTTTTAAATTTGAACTTCCCGCTACCCTTTGCCGTAGTGCTTTGTACCTCTAGCTCAGATTTATCTAAAAGAAGTACAGTTACCTTACCAACTTTTTCGCCATTGCTATCGACTACTTTGCCGGATATATCGTAATCTTTTCCTTGTATGAAGCTGAAGGCAATAAGGAATATTGTTGAAAGAAGGACACTGTTGTTTGGTGTGTGGATTTTCATACCGGTAATTCCTCGGTTTTAATTAGTCAAAAAACATTCATAATATATTTATCGCTTATTCATGCTTTTTATTCTCAATAATTGGATTTCACCGAATGTAAATATATCACTGTATGTTCACCCTGACAATAGAAGATGTTACTAGGTGGTTTACCGTTTAATTTTAGTAGCAAAAAATACAAAGCCAAAAATAATTAGAAGTTTTATTGATTGTATTCACTAGAAGATGGGTATTTTATTTCCAAAAATTATCTAAAGTGGTTTTGTTTTTGTATGCAATATTTTTTGCATCTTCAGCATCTTGACGTAGATCATCAGGTAATTTTTTGATCAAAGCCTGTTCATACGCCTCGATAATTAATTCAAAATCCTTGCTGTCTTTCTTTTCATACGATTTAGCTATCCAATAGTGTGCTACACCGCTATCCATGTCAATAGAAGTCGCCTTAGAGAAAAGTTCTATTGCGTCCCAGAGTGCAGATTTACTTCCCTTCCTGTATAGATTCAATCCTTCTAGCACCAATAATTCATAGCGGGCAGTCTTATTTGTCGGATCAATTTTCAATACCTTTTGATATTCATCCACAGCAACAGATATGTCGCCTGAGCTTTCTGCGCGGCGTGCAATGTTTATGTGCGCTGTCGTCAGAATAGTTACAAACTCAGGGCGCTTATCTTTACTCAAGGCCAACAGCGAATCCTGTTTTGCTACCACTACATCCGGTGCTGTCACAGACAAAGTCTTCAAATTCGGTTGGAAGGTAGCGCAGCTATAGAACAAGATAACTAATGTTGAAATGACCAAGAATAATGAACAAAATTTCAAAACTTTAGATTTTACCCTTCGAAAAAGAATAAATCTTTATTTTCGTAATATGCTGCATATAAATCTCCCATTGAATTAATTACATAGTATCTATCCTGGATGTCACTATAATCGTAGCGAGTCATAATAATCTCTTCAATATCAAAAGGTAAAAACTGTGATTGATTCGATGATCTTTTTGCACAGCTTACTACATTCAAAGTTTCATCGTACGATGAAATAATACCAGCACCATAAATCTCATAATCGATATCGTTATTACTGCGACGGATATTATCTGTACCTCCCTTATTTTTCTCAACACCGAATTCGAATGTCCACCAGGAAAAATTTTGTAAGCGTTTTAAATTGTGGGCAACCAATTCTGGTCCAAGTCCCCGGTGATCCGTAATAATATCATGACCTAGAGCACCGATATCGGCCAAAAATTCACTATATTCCCGATTCATCAAAAATGGTACATGCGCTTGTATGTCATGAAAAATATCTGGTTCAGGTGTATAACCTTTATCATTCCTAATATCACGATCGGCATATTTATCATCAAAGCGCGGCGACTTTCTGATAATATCAGTGACCGGAAATTGGCGGTTCGCATTAATTTCAAAAAACAGTTCTTCATTGAGAAATCCCGCTACAGGTAATAAAGTCCAGCCGGTTGAATTTTCTAAAATAGGTGAAATAGCATCAAATTCTGGAAAACGATCTCTTGGTATGGGCAATGCTTTAACACCAATCAAATATTCTATGGATGCATATTGATCTAATAATAGTTCAAGGTTTATATATAAGTCAGCCCAGATCTTATTCTCAAGGTTGGTCACTTCATCATATTTTTGTGGTTTAATATATTCGTCACCTCGACCGAATATCTTAATGCCTTCGATAGTATCTGGTTTTATATTATAAAATAAGTAATCGAATTTTCCATAGCCCGAAATCACTTAATCATATTACCTGCATTAACTGTGCAATTTACCCTAACCAAATATATGTCACTGCACTATTTTGTCGACCGAAATCCTTATCATCCGGTAATCCGCATGCCGAACGCATAGCCATGGAATCCCGATGAAACATATCATAATCCTCGCCAAAAATAACCGCTTTAAAACGTCCAGACTGGCCAGCGCACCATTCACGTACCGCGTCTTTTAATGCGCCAGTACCATGGCCATGAATAATTTTCATCGCTTTCGATTCACCATTATAAATCATTTTACTCACTTCTGCTTCCAGAGCCGCTATAGCCGTATCAAGTCCATGGTTTTTATGTCCAATATCAATTACTTTTAGCATAAATCTGATCCTTAAAAATTATAAAATTGTTTTTATTAACTCACTATAATTTCATGAACTAATAACACTAATAAACATCAAAATGATGATGCTATGTAATAATTTTATTGCGTAATAATTTGGCAAAAACTAATTCTGAATAAATATCCTAAAATTGTACCTGTATCTGATTGCGCAATTCTGCTAGAATTCGGTCATCAGATTTCAGAGTTAATTCATAAAAAAATATTTACACTTATTACTCACCTCATCAATAACCCCATACATGGCGTTGTTAACATTCATCCAGGTTATACATCAATGCTATTTACGCTTGATAAAATGGCTAATATAGAAGACACTATACAGACAATAGAAAATAGTTTGGATGTGGGACAAAACAGGGAACCTCCGCAGGCTAGATTAGTGGAAATTCCAGTTCTATATGGTGATAATTATGGAAGGGATATACAGCGAGTAACACAATATTCAGGACTAAATGAAAAAGAAATAATTCAGCTACATCAATCCGGAAATTATCTAGTCTATTTTTTGGGATTTTCACCAGGGTTTCCATATATCGGTGGTATGGATCGAGAGCTAACAACGCCGCGACTACAAACACCGCGAAAATGTGTTCCACAGGGATCGGTAGCAATAGCAGGAGGGCAAACCGGCATATATCCATTTTCTTCGCCGGGAGGTTGGAATTTAATTGGCCGAACACCACTAGAAATTTTCAATTTATCCAGCCCTCAAAACAGTTTAATTCAAATGGGTGATAAAGTACAGTTCAAATCTATCAGTAAAGATGAATATGAAAGATTAAAGAAATCCAATGGGGCTTGAAGTTTTAAGAGCAGGTTTACAATCAACTGTGCAGGATCAGGGCAGATTTGGTTACGCCCATTTGGGGGTTTCTGCATCAGGAGCAGCAGATAATTTTTCGCTTAGAATAGGAAACATTTTAGTAGGCAACCCGAAACACTCTGCTGGTGTTGAAATGACAATAATCGGGGATAAATATCGTTTTAAATCTGATACTTACATTGCCTTGACGGGCAGTGAGTTCGAAGCAGAATTAGATAACAAACCAATTCCATTCTGGCAGGGGTGGCCCATAAAAAAAGAACAGATCCTGGATATTCGTTCCACCAAAACCGGAGCTAGATGTTACCTGTGTGTAACAGGAGGAATTAATGTTGAGGATGTAATGGGATCGAAAACAACACACCTGACATCTGGAATTGGGGGAATTCATGGTAGAATATTAAAAAAACTGGATGAACTGCATTTTGGACCATTAGACGATTCGATTAAACCCGTACAAAAGGTAAATGATTCAATAATAACAGATACAAAAATTATCAAGGTTACCAAAGGGATACAATGGCTATGGTTCAATAAAAATCAAAAAAATAAACTTTTTCACCACCCATATCAGGTGACAGATTTGTCCAATCGCATGGGTTTACGATTAATTGGAAATGCGATTAACACCAAAAAAGAAAATGAAATAACCACTGCGGGGATACCGTTGGGAGCGATACAAATACCGGGAGATGGGCAACCGATTATATCATTTGTTGAACATCAAACAACAGGTGGCTACCCAATTATTGCAAACGTAATAAGCGCTGATCTCAGAAAAGTAGGGCAATTAAAACCAGGAGATTGTTTTCAGTTTGAATTGACCAGTTTTAGTAGGGCAGAAAAATTAAAGGTCGATCAAGAAAAATTTATACATTCCTTGCACCATGATTGATGTAAACAGTGATGTGGGTGAAATGACCCAACTTCTGGAAGATGGCACTTATTATAAATTAATGGATTATATCACTTCGATTAATATTGCCTGTGGTGGCCATGCCGGTGATTACAAATTCATGAAAACCATGATCCGTATGGGAATTGAGAAGAACGTGAATGTTGGCGCACACCCCAGCTATCCAGACAAAGAAAACTTTGGCAGGAAAATAATTCCTATGAAGCCACCTGATATAACTGAAACTGTCATGAAACAGATAGAGGAATTACTTGAGATTGCAACAATAGAAAAAACAATATTAAAACATGTGAAACCTCATGGCGCACTGTACAATCAAGCAGCAAAAAGCAGCACTATTGCTCAGGCGATTGGTTTAGCGGTAAAGCAAATTGATCCGCAATTGACTATTGTGGGTTTATCAGATTCAATAATGATCGATACCTGGGAAGATATGGGGTTAAATGTAACAGGAGAAGCATTTGCAGACAGGAATTATGAAGCGGATGGATCACTTAGAGATCGGAAATTCGACAATGCACTGATAACAAATCCTGCTCAAGCGGCAAAGCAAGCAAAAATGATCACAAATGATGGTAAAATTATTTCTGTGGATGGCAATACTATATCGATTAATGCGCAAACAATTTGCATTCACAGTGATACACCAAATGCTTTAGCGATTGCTAAAGCAGTAAAAAATATAGGGTACTAAAATATGAGACAAATCATGTTAGGCAAAACTGGTGCCGAGGTGTCCGCAATAAGTCTAGGCACCTGGTCCTACGGTGGTGCCAATAAACAAGGTGAAATACCAGTGGGCTGGGAAGGGCAACAGGATGATGACTCTATTAATGCATTGCTACGTTGTCATGAAATTGGTATCAATCATTGGGATACAGCAGATGTATATGGTAATGGTCGATCAGAACAGGTGATTGGTTCTTTATGGGAGCAAATTCCGCGAGCCGATATATTTTTGGCCACAAAAGTTGGTTGGGACGCTGGTGAATATGGTCACTTTTACCATCCCATACATATGCGTAAACAGATGGAGCAATCATTAATTAATTTGCAGACTGATTGTGTTGACTTGCTGTACCTGCACCACTGCAATTTTGGAAAACAGCATGAATACTTTAGTGACGCCTTAGAAACGATTCGTCGCTTTCAGGAAGAAGGTAAAACACGCTTTGTAGGTTTATCTGATTGGGACCTGTTCAAAATTATGAAGTATATCGATGATGCACAGCCAGACGTGGTGCAGCCTTATCGTAATGTTATGGATGATACATATGGACCATCAGGCCTAAAAGATTGGATCGATGAGCACAATGCTGGCGTATGCTTTTTTTCACCAATTAAGCATGGATTATTAACAGGTAAATACACAAAACCAGCAACATTTGGTGCTGGTGATTTTCGCGCCAATGTAGATGATTTTACTAAAATAGATGTAATTGAAAAAATGCAGGAAAATAAGATCTTGCTTGAGGAGAGATTTTCTGATCATCCATATCCTGTGATGCGCGGGATAATTGATGCACTTTTAATAGACGCACCATCAGGCTGTGTACTGCTTGGTCAGCGTAATATAGACCAGGTTAACTCTGCAGCTACATTAGGTGGAAAAATATCGCAGCAAGATGTAGTTTGGATTAAATCGTTATATTCTTATCCTTAATAAATATGGGAGAACAAACAAATGAACGTTATTAAATATTTAAACAATAATATATCATTTTACAATATGTTGATGCTTTTTTGGGGTTTGTTCTGGCTGTTAAATGGGTTGGATAAATTTTTTAATGGAGATTTTATTCCAAACCCTGAATCATATGCAACAAAAGCTGTTATTATTAACCTTGATGGAAAAGAAACTTATAGTATACAACCTGTGGAACCCTATGGATGGTTTGGTGTAAACAGAGACGCTAAAATGGTCGGATATTTCAAACGTTTAAATTTACCAGAATGGATGGCGTTATCTGCTCTCTATACCATGGGTTCGATTGAAACTGTATTAGGATTATCTTTATTGCTGGTGTTAATGTTTGGAAAAATTCACTCAGATTGGAACCGACTAAATATGAAAATGATTATCGCAATATTTTCCCTATTCAGTATTTTCGATATCTTATTTGGAGATCGAATGGAGCTTTGGGAACACGGTACATTCCTTATTTTGGCAACTATTCACTACATTTATTTTCTTTTTGCTATACCCGGTGAAACATTCAATAGTATTCGGGACAGTTTATATAAAAAAGCCAAAGAATTATGAAATAATTTTAGCCGCGTAGGGCATAGAAAAACAGCCCGGGTAAATGTAGTGGGCCTGGATTTGCCTGGAAATAAGTGAAGCGCCTAGAGACATTATGCGCTTGTTTGTTCGTAACAAACCAAGGTGGTTTGGGAAACATGTGCAACTCACCTTTTAAAATATTGCGCGGAAATGGAGTAAAGGGTGCATATACTACCGTCTTTTCCGGTTTTTCAAACAAACGGGTATTATGTACTACACCAATACCACTTTGAATATCAGTACTTGTATGTCCGGGGAAAGCTCCCCAAGTACACTCAGCAGTTAAGAAAGCTAAAGCACACCAAGTGTTCACACCAATCGATCCATAACGTAAATCTGCAATGGCATTTTCGAAATCAGGCCCTAGTTCTTTTATTGTTTTTGGATGAATAAGAATATTCGCACCAAGCGTTCCCCACAGCTTTTCATTGCAAAATTGTACGGCATTTTTCAGGTATTCACTTGGATTACTTCCAGGTAAGGATGTCTGCCCCAATGCGCCAACGAATACCTCCTGATTAAACAAATATTCATCCGCATTATCATTATCAAGACCGGTAATCAAAAGCCTGGGTAATTCACAGGCATCGGAATCATCCAGACCTTCGCAATTCTGGTATGCTTGTTTTACGCCATCATGTCGATCATGTGCACCAGGGTAATAAGGTTCTCTAGGTGTGGCAGTTGATATTGTTGATTTAACCTCAGCAAGTAAATCGTCTACTGTATCCCACATTTCTGGTAAAACAAGAATCTGGCTGGCAATGCAATTGAAGCTACCATTATGAAGTTTCTGAGTGGCGATATTTTCAGCCTGGTACTTGAGGTCAGCTTTTGACCAAGGGCCTGGAACAACTATAGTGGGAGTTACGCAACCAAGTTCTGCTGTCATAGATTTATTCAATTGTGGTTCACCACGGTTCTTCCTTTCCTGTCCCTCTGAACCAGGACCAAAAACAATGGACTCATAGGTCTTCGCACCACCTGTGATATGAATATGATCTATGTCTTCATGTTGACATAGATATTTTCCTATATCTGCACCTCCTGAAACTATCTGTAAATACCCAACGGATACAAAATCCTCAAAAATGAAATCAAAAATTTCTTTAAGATAATCATTGACAGGATGGACCTTCAAAATACACACAGATTTATGAGCAAATAACCTATCCAAAACATCTAGCGGCGGTATGGACGCTACATTTCCAGCGCCAAGAACCAGGGATACATGGCCACTTTTATCATCACTTTTATAAATTTTTGCAATATTTTCAGCGAAATTATCCTCTGTAACATAATCCTGCATCCACACCTCTGCTCTAATGCCGCTTAGCAATAGTCTATGGTAAATATTGTATGGAAAAATATCTGCTATTAATTGACCACCTGGCCTTGTTCGCACTTTTCCAATTGGAGGATTTTTGCCTTTATCAAGAGACTGTAAAGTACCAACCATGCTCTCGATACCATAGATCAGCGCCCAAGGTCCCGAAGCCCATTCTTCACCTACTAGTGGTGAATCTTCAGGGATTGATTTTGCCTTTACTGCTGCTGCAACCCAATTATCAGCTACTTCAGCAGTTTTTTTTGTTGCACCTTGGAAAAGAGGAATTCTCTCGGCTATAGGAAGTCTAGCCCATTCATCTTTTCTGGTATTTAATGTAGCGATTGATTTGTCTAAAATTGATTTATCCAAAACCGGCGTTTACTCCTCCTAATCAGTAAAATTAACTAGTCTTTGATACAATAGGAAGTTATTGTACCAATAGCTAAAAATTATTTCAAGTAAAGCATTTTTCGACTGGATAACAAATTGTTGGGATGTAACATTATGTCTATTTTTAAAATTTCTGCGCGTTTATGCATGCATGGGCTGCAGCTAGCCGGGCAATCGGGACCCTGAATGGCGAACAGCTTACATAGTCCAGCCCTATTCTATTGCAAAATTCAATGCTGTCTGGATCGCCCCCATGTTCACCGCAGATCCCAATTTTCAAATCTTTGCGCACACTGCGACCCCTTTCAACACCAATTTGTACCAACTTACCTACGCCTGTTTGATCCAGGCTCTGAAACGGATCATGGTCTAAAATACCGATCTCCAAGTATTCGGGTAAAAAGCCACCGATATCGTCACGGCTAAAGCCAAATGTTGTTTGCGTAAGATCATTGGTGCCAAAGCTGAAAAATTCCGCCTTCTCAGCAATCTCATCTGCAGTCAAGCATG